>Ga0209467_1000123_pt1 | contig 141473 bp, 129 predicted proteins | sample Higcelwee11metaG_FD_187175 | JGI IMG/M metagenome (GOLD analysis project Ga0209467, IMG submission 187175) | Freshwater pond sediment microbial communities from the University of Edinburgh, under environmental carbon perturbations - High... | ecosystem: Environmental > Aquatic > Freshwater >...
CAGCTGGGAGAGCATCTGCCTTACAAGCAGAGGGTCATAGGTTCGAGCCCTATTGTCCCCACCAACTTTTTACCGTAACAGAGTGGAGGTAAAAAGACAAACATTCCTTAATTTGATGCGTAGCATTTGCGGAGCAATTTTGACCCGCAAAGCAAGTGGAGAAAAAAAGATTAATATTCCTTAATCTAAGCCGTAGCACTTGCGGAGGCAATACTTACAATAGATATGCTGGTGTAGCTCAATCGGTAGAGCAGCTGATTTGTAATCAGCAGGTCGCGGGTTCGAGTCCCATCACCAGCTCCATAATGGGGAAATTCCCGAGCGGCCAAAGGGGGCAGACTGTAAATCTGTTGTCTCAGACTTCGGTGGTTCGAATCCACCTTTCCCCACCATTTGCTATTAAAAGTCCGAAAGGACTTTTTTATTATACAGGAGATATGACATAGTAAGACAGAAATTAGGCAAAAATGGATAAATATCTACATATTGACAAATAATTTTTAATATGTTATTATAATTTTGAAAATCATATATATGATAACTCATCAAGAGAGGTGGAGGGAAGGGCCCTATGAAACCCGGCAACCGACGAATGTACGGTGCCAATTCCTGCAGGGTTGTATTATGCAATCCTGAAAGATGGGGGGTTAATAAAAAACGTAACTCCTTCATCGAAGGAGTTTTTAGTTTTTTGTGTCTAAAAAACAAATATAATGTATAAGAGGAGGTTCATATGATTAGAAAATTATTTACATCTGAATCTGTTACAGAAGGACATCCAGATAAAATATGTGATCAGATATCTGATGCAGTGCTGGATGCAATATTCGAAAAGGATCCGATGGGAAGAGTAGCATGTGAGGTTTCGGTTACAACAGGTCTGGTATTGGTAATGGGAGAGATAACAACAAAATGTAATGTAGATATTCCGAAGATAGTTAGAAAGACCATTGAGGAAATAGGCTACACAAATGCTGAGTTTGGCTTTGATTCTAAAACGTGCGGTGTTATTACTGCTATTGATGAACAGTCGGCAGATATTGCTCTTGGTGTTGATAATGCTCTTGAGGCTAAAAAAGGCGAGATGAATGAGAAGAATATAGAAGCTACAGGTGCAGGCGACCAAGGTATGATGTTCGGTTATGCATGCAATGAGACTCCGGAGCTTATGCCAATGCCTATTTCACTAGCTCACAAACTTGCTATGAGGCTTTCGAAGGTCAGAAAGGAAGGAATTCTTTCCTACCTAAGACCAGACGGTAAAACTCAGGTTACCGTTGAATATGATGATGATAAGCCTGTAAGAATAGATACAATAGTTGTTTCTTCACAACATAACCCTGATGTAGATCATGACACTATTGAAAGAGATATAATAGAAAATGTAATAGAACCTGTTATTCCTGAAGGAATGATAGACAAGGATATAAAGTACTACATAAATCCTACAGGAAATTTTGTAATCGGAGGACCGCATGGTGACTCCGGCCTTACAGGAAGAAAGATAATAGTTGATACCTATGGAGGGTATGCAAGACATGGAGGCGGGGCCTTCTCAGGTAAAGATCCGACTAAGGTTGACAGATCAGCTTGTTATGCAGCAAGATATGTGGCAAAGAATATAGTTGCAGCCGGACTTGCATCAAAGTGTGAAGTACAGGTGGCGTATGCAATAGGTGTAGCAAAGCCGGTATCTGTATTGGTTGAGACTTTTGGAACAGGAAAGATCCCGGAAGATAAGATATCTGAGATTGTAACGAAGGTATTTGATCTGAGACCGGCAGCAATTATAGAGAATCTGAAGCTGAGACGCCCAATATACAAACAGGTGGCAGCTTACGGGCATATGGGAAGAACCGATATTGACGTATCGTGGGAAAAAACTGATAAAGTTGATGAAATAAGAAAACTGGCGGGGATATAAAGCAAAAAGTGCACTTTGCGGTGCACTTTTTATTTTATAGAGGATAGGTAACACTTCACCCCAAATCTCGCACCTCTTTTGCGATTGTGCTATAATAATAGAAGTAAATTTTTTCCGAGGTGTTAGAATGGATGATATTCAAGGAACCATATATGATGTTGTGTTCAGAAACGAGCAGAATGGATATACAGTACTGGACCTGGAGCAGGGCAAAGAGATGTTTACGCTGGTAGGGTATTTTTCATTTTTAAATATAGGTGAAACCATAAAGGCATACGGTTCATGGGTGAAGCATCCCGATTACGGCAATCAATTCAAAGTGGAGAGCTACACTTCGGTTACTCCGGAAACAACGAACGGAATAGAAAAGTATCTGGCTTCAGGCCTGATACCGGGAATAGGTCCTCACATTGCCAAGAAACTGGTAGAGAAGTTCGGATTGGATACTCTTGATATTATACAATATAATCCCGACCGTCTTATAGAGGTGGAGGGAATAGGGGAAAAGAAAGCAGAGAAGATTTACGAGGCTTTTCAGGAGCAGAAAGAGCTTAAGGACATAATGATGTTTCTGGAGCAGTATGGCATAGGACCGGCTTACGCGGTCAGAATATATAAGGCTTATGGAGCGAATACGGTAAACGAAATAAAGGATAACCCCTACAAGCTTGCAGATGACATATTCGGCATAGGCTTCAAAATGGCAGACAGGGTAGCATTATCTATGGGTGTATTAAAATCTTCAGAATACCGTATAGCATCAGGTACGAAATTTGTGCTTAACCAGTACCATGGAAACGGACATACCTTTGTGCCGCAAGAAGATCTTGTAAGATCGGCAGCAGCATTGCTTGAGGTTGATGATGTCCAAATTGAAGACACAATAGTCAAACTTTATATAGATAAGAAACTTGTTGTAGATAACATCGGGGACACAAGAGCAGTTTATTCAGTTCCTTTTTTCAAAGCGGAGTCCGGGACTGCAATAAGACTTATGCAGTTGTTATACTTCAAGGTTCCTCCGATGGACGTGGATATAGACAGCGAGATATCAGCTGTTGAAAGCAGAGAAGGAATAGAATTGGCAGAAAAGCAGAGGATCGCAGTAAGGGAGGCTTTAACTCAAGGAATACTTGTAATAACTGGAGGGCCGGGTACGGGTAAAACTACAATAATAAAGACTATAATAAACCTGTTTGAAAAACAGGGACTAAATGTACTGTTAGCCGCGCCTACGGGGAGGGCTGCCAAAAGGATGCAGGAGGCAACCGGAAGGGATGCAAAGACTATTCACAGGCTGTTGGAGTTCGGGTATGGAGACAGTGATGAGGAAATGTTCTTTCAGAAGAATGGAGAGTCGCCACTGGAATGTGATGCCATAATTATTGATGAGGTATCAATGATTGATATACTGCTTATGAACAATCTGCTAAAGGCTGTAGCGGAAGGTACGAGGGTTATTCTGGTGGGTGATGTTGATCAGCTTCCCTCTGTAGGTCCCGGAAACGTGCTGAGGGATATAATAGAAAGCGAAGTGTTGCCTGTGGTCAGGTTGGATGAGATATTCAGACAGGCCGAGAGCAGTATGATTGTTGTCAATGCTCACAGTATAAACAGGGGTGAGCCTCCTGTAATAAGCTCTAAGAACGGGGATTTTTTTCTGATAAGGAAGGAGAGCCAGGAGGATATTGTTTCCACTATTATTGAGCTTTGTACAAAGAGGCTCCCGAAGTATACAGGATTGGATTTCTACGAGGGAATTCAGGTGCTGTCACCTATGAAAAAGGGTCTTTGCGGGGTGCTGAACCTTAATCTTGAGCTGCAGAGGGCATTGAATCCTAAAATGCACAACAAAACAGAAAAGCAGCACAGGGAATTTGTCTTCAGGGTCGGAGATAAAGTAATGCAGATAAAAAATAACTATAAGATGAAATGGAAGAGCATTAATAATCTTGAAAAGGAAGGGGAAGGAGTATTTAACGGCGATCTCGGCACTATTATAAATATAGATAATGAGGAGCAGTATCTGGAAGTAATATTTGACAGGGAGAGGATGGTCAAATATGATTTTTCCACTCTTGATGAACTGGAACATGCATATGCTCTTACGGTTCATAAAAGCCAAGGCTCTGAATTCCCAGTGCTAGTTATGCCATTAACCTTCGGCCCCCCAATGCTTATGACCAGGAATCTTCTTTACACAGGGCTGACAAGGGCGAAAAGTATGGTAGTGCTTGTAGGAAAAGAACAGTTCCTTCGGCAGATGGTTAAGAATAATCATATAATTACACGCCACTCCGGACTGAGGGACAGACTTGAAAGGCAGAAGTATGATGAGATTTATTCTTGACCTATTATATCCTGCAAGACCAAAATGCAATATATGCGGTAGGGTGGGAGCGAGAGCAGTTTGCAGCATATGCCTGGCATCATTGGATTACCTCCAGGGAGTAACTTGCCTTCACTGCGGTAAACAGCTTAGTGAGCAGTACGGGGATAGTACCTGTCCAGACTGTAAAGTTGGTGGTTTTTATTATGAAAGGGCTTATTCTTGTTTTGAATACAGCGGTATGGGAAAGGAACTGATTTATAAGTTTAAATATGAAGGGAAAACACAGCTTTCAAAGGTCATTGCAGGTTTAATGGAAGAAAGGCTGAGAAATGAGAGACTTTCAATAGATGCAATCGTGCCTGTACCGATACATGAGAATAAGCTTAAGTTAAGAGGCTTTAACCAGTCATACATAGTAGCATGGGAATTGGGGAAAAGACTTGGAAAGCCGATTGTAGACTGTCTGGAAAGAACAAAGGAGACAAAGGAGCAGTACAATCTGGATAGGGTAGAGCGGCATTTGAATATAGTTAATGCATTTTCTGCTAAATTAATGTATAATATTGATAAATATAAGAGTATTCTGCTGGTTGATGATATATACACTACAGGAAGCACTGTAAATGAATGCAGTAAAGTATTGAAGCGTTCAGGCATAAAAACTATATACGTTATAACTGCCGCCACCGGCAGCAATACATAAATAGTAGGGGTGAACACTGTTCACCTGCATATATTAAATAAACCATGAGTAAGGAGGTCTATTTATGTCGGAGATAAGAAACTGCCCTAGGTGTGGAAAAATATTCACATATATAGGGAGACCTATTTGCAACAGTTGTATTCAAACAGAGGAAACTGAATTCAAGATTGTAAAGGAATACATATATGACAACCCTGGAGCTACGATATCAGAGGTGTCCCTGGAGACAGAGGTTACTGTAGAGAAGATAATGAGATTCCTTAGAGAGGAAAGGCTTGAAATCAAGTCTGAAAACAGCAATCTCCTTTTGGAATGTGAAAGGTGTGGAAGGTCAATAAATTCCGGCAGGTTCTGTGAAAACTGCAAGGAGCAAATGAATAAGGATTTCAAGAGAGAATTCGGTCTGGATAAGAAGGCACCCGTGCCGAGACCACAGACTAAAGCTGAGAAAGACAAAATGTATACTGCCGTAAGGAGAAGAGATGATTAGTGAGTATCTTTTCTATTTTGATATGGTATGCTCGCAAACGAGTTTTAAAAAAGGCTTGCATTAAGGCCTTTTTATTTTTTCATAAAAATACTAAACTAATATTTAAGTAATACCGATAAAATAATTGAAACAAGAAATACAAACGGGGTGTTAACATGGGGTTCAATATTAATAAAATCGGGGGCATAGGTGGAATCTACAATAGCCAGAAGGTTGAGTCAAAGAAGGATATTAAAGAAGTTGCTCAGACTAAAGGAAAGATGGATGAGGTGAAGATATCCAAGGAAGCTAAGGATTTCCAACTGGTTATGAAGGCTGCAAAAGCTGCAAGAGATATACCGGACGTAAGGGAGGAAGTAATTACTCCAATTAAGGAAAAACTCGACAAAGGTACTTACGAAGTAGATAGCAGCGGTATAGCTGACAAGCTTTTAGCCCGTAAGTTTAATACTAAAATATGAAATTAGCCACAGCTTAAGGCCATAACTCGGCTGTGGTTATTTTTTTTAAGAGGGTGTATATCTATGCCAAATGTCGATAAGGAAGTAAATGCTATAATAAGTATACTTACTAAGGAATATGATTATTACAAGGACATGCTTGAATTGTCAAAGTCCAAGAAAAAAATAGTCATTGAAGGTAAAGTTGCAGAACTGGATAAGATAGTCAAGCTTGAACAGAACATGATTATGAACATTGGACAACTGGAGAGGAAAAGGGAGGAAGAGGTAGCTAAGCTTAGTAAGGCATTAAATCTTAACAGTTCACAGCTTACTATTACCGAACTGGCAAAGGTACTTAGACCTGAATTAAAAAAAGGTCTGGAGGATATCCAAGACAAGCTTAAGGAAACCTTTTCTAAGCTTAAAGCTATAAATGACGTAAACGGAAAGCTTATTGAGCAGTCCCTCGAATATATAGATTATTCAATAAACCTCATTGCAGGTTCAGGTATGGAGACAGGTTCGTTATATGAGGATATAGGAAAAAGTAAGAACAAACAAAGCAAAAAGAACATTTTTGATACAAAGGTTTAGTGCTTATTAACATAGATATTGTGCCCTACTGCTGGAGAATAATGCCGTTACAGGGCACATCAAGAGAGTGCAGGGGTGAGGTTATATGTCATCAACATTTAGAGGTTTGGGAATTGGAATATCAGCAATTTATGCAAACCAGAGAGCTTTAGATGTCACCGGTCAGAATATAAGCAATGTGAATACTTCTGGATATACAAGACAAATGATATCCAATTCATCCTCCTTTTATCAGAAGCTGGGTCAGTCTGGCAGCGGACAACTGATGCAAATGGGTTATGGTGTTGATGTACAAGAAATAAGACAATACAGGGACGAATTTCTGGATAAAAAATTCAAGAAAGAAAATACTGGTTTAGGTTATTGGGAGTCAAGATTTTCAAGCATTGAAGAGCTTGAGACGATATTTTCTGATAATTCGGAGGATGGACTTCAGACAGTAATGAATAACTTCTGGGATTCATGGGAGCAGCTTTCCAAGCCAACGGGGGGGCTGACCGCAAGATCAATGGTAAAAGAAAATGCTATTGCTTTTGTAGAGACTATAAAGAATATGGATAATCTTCTGGTAAATTTCAGAAAGAGTAAGAATAACGAAATTAGTGAGAACATAAGCAGAATAAATGAAATAGCAGAAGAAATTGCAGGGCTCAACCTTGATATAAGCAAGATAGAATCTCATGGGGTTACAGCAAATGACCTTAGGGATCAGAGAAATTACCTCATAGATGAGCTTTCTGGGAAGGCTAAAATACAAGTAATAGAAGGAAGTTCAGTTAATATCTCTCTGGAAGGGTGTATGCTGGTTGAAGGGAGCAGGTATGAACAGATTGGAACAGTACCTGATACCAGCAACAGTGGATTTGTGAAGCTTGTTTGGGAGGGCACTGATGAAAGTCTCGAAATTTCAGGAGGAAGCGTAAAGGCACTGTTTGAGTCAAGAGATGTTTTGGTAAGTGGCTTTAGAGAAAAGTTAAATGAATTTGTCAAGGGTATTGCAGCAGAAGTTAATGCAATACATATAACCGGATATGGCACAAAGGATAATACTCATAGATATTTTTTCATTAATGCATTAGACAAAACCGGTAATAATGTTGATCTTTCCACAATAGCTTTTAATCCTGAATTGAATGAGTATGACAATATTGCCGCGGCCGAAGAAGCATTCAGCAATGAGGACAACAGAGTAGCATTGAAAATTACAGAGTTAAGACAGAATGACTATTTCTCAGAGGGCAACTATGAAACAAATCCGGCGGATAGGAAGTTTAACTATGATGAATTTTATAGAAATATTATTTCTGATTTAGGAAATAAAGGGCAGGAGGCAGCCACTGCATCTAATTCGCAGAAGCTTCTGGTAGACCAGATAGAAAACAGCAGACAGGCCGTAAGTGCTGTTTCACTGGATGAAGAGATGAGCAACCTGATAAAATATGAACACTCTTATAATGCAGCATCAAGAATAGTAAATGTAATGGACGAGATGCTTGATACAATAGTCAATAAAATCGGTGTGGTTGGGAGGTAGTGATGATATAATATGAGAACAACATTTGGGTCATTTAATATTGCGACTTCAGGACTTTTTGCCAGTCAAAGGTCTCTGGATATTACCAGCCATAACATTTCAAATTCCAATACGGAAGGATATTCAAGACAAGTTGCGCTTCAAAGGGCTTCCACGCCAATCTACGGAGATACTACAGGGGTGGTGGGCACAGGAGTAGAAACCTATGATATTATCAGAATGAGGAGCAGCTATCTTGATACTAAATATTGGGGGCAGAATAAGACTTACCAGGAATGGAGTGTTAAGCAGGAACAGCTTGAGACATTAGAAGGTGTATTTAACGAGCCTTCTGATACTGGAGTAAGAAAAGTTATGGACGAGTTCTTTACAGCACTTGAAGAGCTTTCCAAACAGCCGGGGGACAGTACCTGCAGGGTAGCTGTAGCGGAAAAAGCAAATATGTTGACTACTACAATAAACAGAAATGGGCGTGAACTTATAAATGCAATCAGGGATGCCAATTTTTCAGTAAAGAATAAGGTTAGCGAGATAAACTCACTGGCAGAACAGATTGCTAGTCTGAATAAAAATATATTCGGCTTTGAACTTGGAGGAAGTAAGGCTAATGACTTGAGGGATCAGAGAAGTGTTCTTTTAGACCAGCTTTCTTCTATTGTTAACATAACGGTAAATGAAATACCCGGGCCAAATGGGAACAACTATATGGATGTAAAAATAGGGGGCATAACCCTTATTGACCATATAAACTACAATAAGCTGACAACTAAGGATGAAGATGTAACAGGAATTACAGACCTGGGCGGGGGAAGTATCAGCAAGGTGGTTTGGGATGGCGTGGAGAATCAGGAAGTAAAGATAGAAGGTGGGGAACTTAGGGGCCTTTTAGCTGCACGGGATGGAGATGGAGAAGGTTATAACTACAGGGGTATTCCTTACTATCTTAATAAGCTGAATGAGTTTGCAAAGTGCTTCACAGAAAGCTTCAATGAACAGCACAAAAAGGGAGTTGACCTTCAGGGCGATCTGGGGCAGAACTTCTTTTATGAACCTGTAAATCCTGGGGATCCTGAGGTTAATTGTATAAACTTTAAAGTAGATCCGGATATAACTGCGGATACGAATACTATAGCCGCTGCATCACTGGAAAACGGTGAGAGTAATAATGGTAATGTCAAGCTTCTCATAGAGCTGCGTAACGAAACCGGCATGTTTTCATCGTTAAAGGGAACTCCGGATGATTTCGTTAAGTCCCTTTTATCGGCACTTTCTGTTGACAGCAGCCAAGCAAAGAGGATGACTTCTAATTCTCAGGCACTTGTTGATCAGACTGAAAACAGGCGAATCTCTGAATCAGGAGTGTCTTTAGATGAAGAAATGACTAATATGGTGAAATACCAGCAGGCTTATAATGCTTCAGTCAGGATGATTACAACGCTGGATGGAATACTTGAGACTACAGTAAACAGGTTGGGACTAGTCGGAAGATAGTGAGGTGGTAATATGCGTGTCACAAATGGCATGATGGTTAATAATCTGCTGAGAAATCTAAATAGAAATCTTAGCAAAATGGAAAAAACACAGCAAAGCTTGTCAACCGGCAAGAAGTTTGCCAATCCTTCCGATGACCCGATAGGGGTATCGAGGAGTTTGAGACTCAATACTGAAGTATCTACAATGGAACAGTATAAGAGAAATGCTGATGATGTCAATTCATGGCTAACCACTACAGAAATGGCCATAAGTAATATTACCGATATTTTGTCGAGGGCAAAGGAATTGACAGTCCAGGCTGTTACTGAGACAAATTCCATAGATGAGAGAAATTCTATAGGGGAAGAAATAAAAGAGCTTAGAAACCAACTTGTGCAGATAGGAAATACAACCTATGCAGGGAGCTACATATTTTCAGGCTATAAGACAGATAAACCCTTACTTTCCCAAGATGGCAGGTATGATGTTGGGGGAGGTACAAATGAGATTACTCTCGATGAGGTTATAGAAGTGAATATCGGTGTTGGAGACAGGATCGGTGAGAATATTGTAGGGCAGAGAATATTTGGACTCTATATATCAGGTGCCGACTTGGATAAAACGGCTGCAGACAGCTTGAAGCAGCAACCAGAAATAAATTCAGGGGACTCTTCACAGCTTATAGCAGTATTTGATAAATTGATAAGTGACTTGTCAAGTGATGATACAAATGGGATAAGCAGCGCATTATCAAGAATTGAGGGTCACGCGGATAATGTAAATGCAATAAGGGCTGAGATAGGCGTAAAAACGAACAGGATAGAGCTGACAACAAACAGGATACAGGATGATACGTTGAATTTGAAGGACTTACTATCAAAGAATGAAGATGCTGATATTGCAGAGGTTATTACCAATCTCAAAATGGAGGAATACGTATATAAAGCTTCACTATCCGGCGGGGCGAAGATAATTCAGCCTACACTCGTTGATTTCCTAAGCTAAAGTGATATATAAAGTGTTTTTCGTAAAACATATAAATGAGGTGTAACTATGGTAATAAAAACTAAGTTTTTGGGGGAAATTGAAATCAGTGATAAGGATGTATTAACCTTTGATGAAGGAATACCAGGTTTTTTGGGTATGCATAGCTTTGCTGTGATAAATGACAGTAAAAATACATTTGTAAGCTACATGCAGTCCTTGGATGATGAGAATGTGTGCTTTATAATGATGCCACCGGTATTTATTGAAAAGGAATATGATATTGAAATAAGCGGCAGCACAGTGCAGAAGCTCGAGATTAAAAGACCCGAGGATGTAAATCTATATGCAATACTTACAATAACGGGTAACTTCAAGGATGCTACAGCCAATCTTAAGGCTCCTATAGTGGTGAATACCAAAAACAATAAGGCGGTTCAGGAGATACTTGATGATGATAGGCACAGCATTCGCCATAGAATAGTAAAGGAGTCTGATGTGTAATGCTGGTTCTGACAAGAAAAAAAGATGAAGCTATTATCATCGGAGATGATATTGAAATAATTGTATCTGAAATATCTGAGGACAAGGTAAAACTTGCAATTAAAGCTCCTAAAAATATAAAGATATTCAGGAAAGAGCTAATAAAGGCTGTTGAGGATGAAAATGTTAAATCCGTTGAAACATCAGGTTTTGATATAAGCAAGCTGGGGGAAGTCATTAAAAAATAGCAAAAATATTTATCAAATATTGAAGAACACTATAAAGTTACAAAATACTCCAGCCGATATATATAATAGAACATAAGATTAAGGAACAGCACAGGGCCCATGATGTAAGTTAATCTTGTGACTATATTACCGGAAAGGATTCCGGTTAATTAAAAATCAAGGAGGAATAAATATGAGAATCAACAATAACATTGCGGCATTAAATGCCAGCAGACAGTTAGGTGTCAATTCAACCAACCAATCTAAGTCCTTGGAGAAATTAAGTTCAGGTCTTAGAATCAACAGAGCCGCTGATGATGCAGCAGGTCTTTCCATATCTGAAAAGATGAGAAGCCAGATAAGAGGGTTAAATCAGGCTCAGAAAAACTCTCAGGACGGTATATCCCTCCTGCAGACGGCAGAAGGTGCATTAAACGAAGTAAGCTCAATGCTCGTAAGAATGAAGGAACTGGCAGTTCAAAAGGCAAACGATACATACAATACAGTTGATGCAGGAAATATAGACTCTGAATTGGAAGCACTAATTACTGAGATAGACAATATAAGTGATAAGACTACTTTCAACGGTAAGACATTGCTCAGCGGTGCATCAATAAGCGTTCAGATTAACCAAGGTCAAGGTGATACAATGACTATGACCATGGTTGACTTAGCTTCGGAAATGGGCAGTATAGATATAACTTCTCCAGCTGCCAGCGGAGCTACAATTGCTAATATTGATTCTGCTATAACAGCAATAGGTACAGCCCGTGCAAATCTTGGTGCATACCAGAACAGACTTGAGCATACGGTTAATAATCTGGGAACAACAAGTGAGAATCTGACTGCTGCTGAATCACGTATCAGAGATGTTGATATGGCTTCGGAAATGATGGAGTACACAAAGAACAACATACTTAATCAGGCAGCTACTTCAATGTTAGCTCAGGCTAACCAAGCTCCACAGAGTGTTCTTTCATTACTCCAGTAATAAGTTGGTACTCTGGAAACCCTAGAATTTCTAGGGTTTCTTTTCTTTACTGTCTGAGTATAACGAAGAATTTATGTAAAGTGTTTAGTGCAAAACATATAGTTGGGAGATAAGTTATGCAGAAATATTCAGTATCTTTGTGTATGATAGTTAAAAATGAAGAGAAGTACCTGGAAAGGTGTCTTAACAGCGTTCAAGGAAAAGTAGACGAAATAATTATAGTGGATACAGGATCAACTGACAGAACCATTGAAATTGCAGAGAAGCATAATTCTGTTGTTAAACATTTTGAATGGATAAATGATTTTGCAGCAGCCCGTAATTACTCGATAAGTGATACAAAAATGGAATATATACTTGTGCTGGACGCTGATGAGCATCTTGATGATAATGCAGATTTGCAGGGAGATTTGGGAAAAGAAAAAGATTATTACTCACTCAAAATTAGAAATTGTCAGAATGAGGGTAAGAGTTTTGTACACCAGAGCATCAGATTGTTTAAATCAAAGATAGGGTTAAGATATGAAGGCAAACTGCACGAACATTTGAACACTAATGACAAGGATTCCAACTACAAAGGAGCAAAATCTGATATTGTAATAAATCATGTAGGCTACTTAGCTGAGGTTGTTTCAGACAGAGATAAAATAAAGCGAAACTATGATATCATGATCAGGGAGTTAGAGGAAAACCCTACAGGGTACAGTTACTTCAATATGGGTAAGGCTTATATGAATGAAAAGCAATATGACAAAGCCTTGGATATGTACAAAAAGTCATATTCTATGGATAAGCATAGAACGTATATTAAAGGTATGCTGGTCCGCATGGGAGAATGTCTGATGTTTCTAGACAGAACAGAAGAAGGCATTAAGCTTTTAACTGATGTTGTAAATGTATTTCCAGACTATACGGAATTTTACTATACTTTGGGAATGCTATTTCAAAATATAGGATACCAGAGAGATGCAGAAATTGAATTTCTGGAATGCCTCAAGTTGGGTGAAAAAGTGGGAAACAATACCAGAGAGGGTTTAGGAAGCTATTTGGCTGATTATCAGCTTGCACTTATTTATGATAAAAAAGGGAGATATAGAGAGGCTTTTGATGAGGCATTCAAGTCCGCTATAGGAGATAAAAACTTTTATCCGGCTCTCGCATTGTATTTAAAGCTTCTGCAAAGATCGGATATTTCACTGGAAGAAATGCAGAAGCACTTGGAAATTGTATATCCAATAGGTTCTATAAAGGATTTGAGCAATTTGGTATCTGCATTATACGAAATAAGGCATCAGCTTATCAGCAAGTATGACTGGTCTTTTAGGGATGAGAATAATACATATCTAAGAGCTGTTGCATATATGCTGGATGGAAACTACATGAGATCCTTAGAGGAATGGAAAAAGGTAGTTAGCATATCAAGTGAGAATTTGAAAGATGTATTGGCATTATCATTGATAGCCGGGGATATGTCCCTGATCGAAAAGGTAAGAGATAGTTCAAATCTTGGTGAAAAAGAATGGATATATCTTATCAAGATTTTAAGTATGGAGGAGATATCAAACAATTACAATACACCGGAAGTAGAAAAGCTTCTACTGGATATTGCATATTACTTGCTTGATATTAAAGCCTTTGATCAGTTTGAATACATATCAAAATTTATAATTGAATGCTCAATTGAAACACAAAACAAACTTGTTGTAAGTCTTATCTCTGCAAATCATATGGATACGGCTCTGGAATTGCTGTCGCTGAATCTGGAAAGATATCCGGGGAACTATGAAGTCCCTCTGCTTGCCGGAGATATTTTTAGCATAAACAATGATTTTACTACAGCATTGGATTTTTATTATAGATCTTTGAAGCTTATTGATCACTATCCTACCTACGAAAGGATATATGAGATTTATGAAAAAATGGGAATAAAGAAAGAATTGAATGAGCTGTCAATAATGATGAAGGAGAAATTTCCGCTTTCTTTATGGTTGAAAAAAGCCTGAACTGCAAAAATGGGCTTAAATAATGCAAAATGGATAAGGTCTAGTTGATATTATATATATCAACTAGTTTACGGTTAGGAGATAAATTATGCAGAAATATACAGTATCTTTGTGTATGATAGTTAAAAATGAAGAGAAGTACCTGGAAAGGTGTCTTAATAGCGTTCAAGGAAAAATAGACGAAATTATTATAGCGGATACAGGATCAACTGACAGAACCATTGAAATTGCAGAGAAGTATAATTCTGTTGTTAAACATTTTGAGTGGATAAATGATTTTTCAGCCGCCCGTAATTATTCGATAAGTGATGCAAAAATGGAATATATACTTGTACTGGATGCTGATGAGTACCTTGATGATAATGCCGATTTGCAAAAGGATCTCGAAGGAGCGAAAGACTATTACAAGGTTATGATAAAGAACTACCAAGGGGTCGGGAAGACGGTTTTTCACCGGAATATCAGATTGTTTAAATCAGGAATAGGGTTTGAATATAGCGGTAAACTCCATGAGCAATTGAATGCTTATGATAAGAATTTAAATTACATAGGAGCAGAATCTGATATAATAATTCATCACTTGGGTTATTTACCAGAGATTATTATAGAAAAGGACAAGAAAAATAGAAACTATGATATCATGGTAACTGAGTTGCAGGAAAATCCTACAGGGTACAGCTACTACAACATGGGTATAGTTTGCATGAATGATGAGAAATATGATAAAGCTTTGGATATGTTCAATAAATCATATCCCTTGAGTTTAGATAAAGCATATATTATGGATTTATTGGTTCGTAAGGGGGAGTGTTTGAACCTGCTATGCAGGACAGAGGAAGGAATTAAGCTTCTATTGGATGCTGTAAGGGTTTTTCCCAAATATACGGATTTGCATTATACCTTAGGAAAGTTATTTCTCGATTATGGATATCTGAGAGATGCAGAAATTGAATTTCTGGAATGCCTCAAGTTGGGTGAAAAAGTTGTAAATATTACTGCAGAAGGTAAAGGAAGCTATATGGCGCATTATCAGCTTGCAGTAATTTATGAAAGACAGGGGAAAATAGGGGACTCATTTGATGAAGCATATAAGGCAGTAACAGATAAGAAAAGCTTTACTCCGGCTCTTTCGTTATATATAAAGCTGATGCAGCAATCAGGCATACAATTGGACAAGATAAAAGAGCAATTAAGCGAAATTTATCAAATACATACTTTAGAAGAATTGGAAGCACTGATATATTCTTTGTATGAGATACGTAACCCATTGATTTGTGAGTTCGGTTCTGTATTAGAGAATGGGAATTTGAATGACATCAGAGCCGTTGCATTTATGCTGGATAAACAATATAATAATTCGCTTGAAGAGTGGAAAAAGGTTGATATTATATCTCAGTCAAATTCTCTGGATGTAGTTGTAATGTGCCTGATTAGCAAGGATAGGCGGCTTCTGGACAAGATTAAGAGCGGTTTTAATTTCAATCATAGGGAATGGAAAACTATCAGCGGGATATTGTTAAAGGAAAGCAATGGAAAGCTTTATTTGGCACCGGACATTGAAAAGCTGCTGTTAAAAACCGGTGAGTATTTGCTAAATATCAATGAGCTTGAACAGTTTGAATATATTTCAACGTTTTTGCTCCAATGTTCATTAGATATACAAGATAGGCTGGCGTCAATACTTTTGGATAACGGTTATACTGATACCGCTTTGGAGCTTTTAAACACAATTGTAGGAAAGTATCCAAGCCGTTTTGAGAGCAATATATTGCTGGGGGAGGCATATATGAAACAAAATAAGCTGAATGAAGCTCTGAAATGTTTTATACAAAGTATAAGCTTAAAAGATGATTACAGCACCTATGAGAAAATATATGATATTTATGAAATGATTGGAGATAAGGAAAAGTTGGATAATTTAACGGGAATAATGAAGGAAAAATTTCCGCTTTCTATTTGGCTGAAAAGAGCTTAAACTTTTTCTAGGCAGCATTAACAAGACTTCTGAGTGTGACGATACTCTATATATAAGTATTTATTAAGCATTAAACATATGGAGGAACAATATGAAGGTAGAATTATTAAGCAGTACATTTGAGCTTGAAAATAATAAAGAGTCCGTGGATAAACTATTTGAAAGAATTGAAAGCATTTTGGAGGGTGGGCAATATGCCTTCGACTTTATGGAGGTAGACGGAAATCAGATATATGAAAATTACTACGACTATTTTATTGATAATTTGGCTGACATAAAGGAAGTAAAGGCATCAATAATCAGTGTGGATGAGATTATCAGGAATATTCTGGTTTCAACAGCGCAATATGTAGAAGGGGCTGTGCCGGAGATTGGTACTCTGTCTGATGAGTTCTACAGACGGCCGGAACAGGCCACCTGGGGAAAGCTGCAGCAGCTTATTGAAGGCATAGAGTGGATTAACTCCAGTGCGGAAGTTATTGCAATTAGTAAAAAGAACTCTAAAAAAGTATTTGAGTACGTGAAGGCTGCTTCTGAAATGAAAAGCAAGCTCTTAGAGTTTGAAGAGGCTATAAAAAACTCAGATATGGTGCTCATCGGAGATTTACTTAGCTACGAAGTAATACCTATGCTGGAATCAATAAAAAACACAGCAAACGACATAATCAATAGTGAGGTTGGTAAGGATGTATCTGACTGAAAATTTAAATATACTTTCGAAGAGCTTTCCAGATATATATAAAAGGATAAGAAGTATTGAGGGACTGGATAATAGTAAGACAATCAAGCCGGAAACAGCCCGCAACGGAATGCCTACAATAATATATGAAAGCGATTCAGGTTCAGTATATCTCCACAGCAAATATGATCCTGTCACAGAGGCAGAAAGGTTTATCGACCAATATAAGGATGTTGACCGGTATAAGCATGTGTTTTTTTATGGCTTGGGTATGGGGTATCATATTGAAGAATTCTGCAGAAAGTGGCCGGATAAGAAATATACAATCTATGAAGCTGAGCAGAGCATATTGCTTAGCTTTATGAAGGAAAGGCAGTTAAAACTATTTCCTTTGACAAATTGTAGGGGGATTTATACAGGCAGCAGCCAAGCGGATATTGAGCTTATACTTCAACAATATGTGAATCAAATAAACGGGGAAGTTTTATTTATTACCCTTCCAAGCTATGAAAGAATATTCGGGAGCAGCTATAAAAACTTTTTAGAGATATTCCGAACCACGGTTATGAATAAAAAAGCAACGCTTAATGTTGAAACACACTTTCAGAAGCTATGGACCACAAATAGCTTAAGAAATTTTAAAGAAGTAATAAACTCATCAAATATTCTGCAGGACAAAAAGCGGTACTTTTCAGGTAAGCCTGCAATAATTGCTGCCGCAGGACCATCTCTTGGGGATGAACTTGAAAATTTACGTTTAATAAAAGAGAAAGGACTTGCATATATATTTTCTGTCGGTTCGGCTATAAATACGTTGATATCTAATGGCATATTCCCCCATGCAGCTTGCGTATATGATCCCGGACTTAATACGGGCGAAGTAATAAGGAAGGTAAAGGAGCAAGGTCTTAATATACCTCTCATATATGGGAGCAGCGTATATTCTGGGGCTATTCAAGACTATCCGGGCTGTAAGCTTCACATACTGACCAGCCAGGATACAGTATCGGCATATTATCTGAAAGATAAAGATGGGAATGAGTTACAAAAGATTATTGATGCACCTTCTATTGCAATAATAGTACTCCAGATGCTTGTTTTATTAGGCTGTACTCCAATTATACTGGTGGGGCAGAATTTTGCTTATAAGAATAACAGGTATTATGCACAAGGTATAGGGTATAAAGGCAGATCAGGGGAATTATGTAATGCAGATTTGAATAATGCTTTTGAAGTAGAGGATGTACATGGCGGTGGGGTATATACTGATAATTCTTTTAGTCAGATGAGAAGGGATATGGAGGAGTATATAAGACGCTTCAACGTTAATAATGTGATAAACTGCACTGATGGCGGAGCTAGAATAGAAGGAACAACATATAGACCGCTTACGGAGTTAGTTAATGAAATAATGTCTGAGTCGACAATAGATGAAGACTGGATGATTGAACAAGACAATAGATATGATTTTTCATACATGAAGGTTCAAAATGACATTCTGTTGTTGGAGCATGATAGATTATCTAAAATAATTGATAGTATTTTTCCGATTATCAATAGGTTGGAAAGCTTATTCGAAAAAGGAAGCGACAAAGCAATATTAACCACTCTTAGCAGTTTTGATAAGGAAATAAATAAAATATTAAAAAACAAATTCTTCGATGTTTTTTTGAGGCCAATGGATAGGAGACAGCTTGATATAATTAACAGGAACCTGGATGATATTTACTCTGAAAGGAATATGAAGGCTAGAGCGCAAAAGGTTGTTGAGCATTTTAAACCATTTATCAATGCATGTTACAGAGATCTGGTTGATGTAACCCAATTATTCTATGAAAATGATGATTACATATCTGATAATGATATTAAAGTATTATCTTTTACAGTAAAAGTAGTTCATAACTGCTGATAACCATGTGTTTCATTTACAGGAAATACTTGCATTATTTAAAGATTGTGAGATTTTTAGTCGATAATATTATAAAATTGTAGAGATAGATTAAATAGTAATAATACATGAGAAATGGGTGAAGATATGTTTGGAAACAAGAAGATACTTATAATCGGCGGAACCGGTACAATTGGGCAAGCTCTTGTAAAAAGGCTTATATCCTATAATCCAAAGGTTATTAGAATATTAAGCCGGGATGAGTTCAAACAATACCAGATGCAGCAGCAATTAGAAAGCTTTAAAAATATACGTTTTTTGCTTGGGGATGTAAGGGAAAAGGAACGTATCTATAAGGCAATGAACGGAATTGATATTGTGTTTGATTTGGCTGCCCTAAAGCATGTGCCGGCTTGTGAATACAATCCTTTTGAAGCAGTTAAGACAAATGTATTGGGAACCCAGAATGTGATTGAATGTGCAATAGAGAATAAGGTTAAGAAGGTAATATATGCAAGCAGTGATAAGGCGGTATCCCCAACAAATACTATGGGTGCCACAAAGCTATTGGCTGAAAGGCTTATAGCATCGGCTGACTATTGGAAAGGCGGTGATACACCTATTTTTGCTGCAGTAAGGTTCGGAAATGTACTTGGATCCAGAGGATCCGTTGTGCCCCTATGGGAAGAACAAATTGTTAATAAAAAGGAAATAACTATCACTGATCCAAATATGACAAGATTTATGATTTCTATAGATTCTGCTGTTGATCTTACTTTAAGAGCATGCGAGATTGCAAAGGGTGGAGAAATATTTGTTTTAAAAATGCCGGTTGTAAGACTGGGAGATCTGGCTGAAGCTGTTATACAAAAATTAAGTAGTAATAAAGGCATTTGCAGGGATGAAGTAGAGATAAAGGAAATTGGGCTGAGACCGGGGGAAAAGATGTATGAGGAGCTAATGACTGAGGATGAATCGCAATATGTGGTAGAATATGAAGACATGTATGCTGTACAGGCTTTGGCTATATCAGATAAAACAATTAATAAAATAGTACAAGGCTACAGCTCAAAAAATCAAAAGCCTATTTCTAAAGAGGAGTTATTAAGATTTTTAAAATAACTTGATATATAGAACAATCTTAACAATGCGGAAGAATACAGAATTGGGGTGAATATTGTGAGAGACTATTTTAGCAAGGTTTACAAAGAACATATGGATATGTTTGAAGAAATTAATAAAGATGAAGAACTTAGGCTAAATATCAGTCGAACAGCAGAGGTATTATATGGCAGTATAAAACAAAGAGGACAGATACTTCTTTGTGGAAACGGAGGAAGTGCAGCAGATGCACAGCATATTGCGACTGAATTTGTCAGCAAATTTTACTTGGAAAGAAAGCCGATTAATGCGGAGGCAATTACCGTTAATACATCAACCTTAACAGCGATATCCAATGACTATACTTATGACCGGGTTTTTTCCAGACAGGTAGAGGCTAAGGCTAAAAAAGGTGATGTACTTATAGGGTTGAGTACCAGTGGGAACTCCATTAATGTTATAGAAGCAATGAAGACTGCAAAAGAAATGGGACTGGCAACTATAGCTTTCACTGGTAGGAATAAGGGTTCGAAGATAAGCAAATTTGCTGATATACAGTTAAATGCACCTTCAGATATAACTCCAAGGATTCAAGAAGCACATATATTTATAGGGCATCTTATTTGTGAAATTGTTGAAGACACACTGTTTAGCAGCGAAAAGTAGACCTGTATAAAGCAAAGCAACATTAAACCAAGGAGGGTTAATATGAAGTTGAACTGGCCGCTTATGGAAAACAATATTGTTAGAGAGGATTTAAACAAACTGATTGAGTTTTTAAAAGGGGACAATATTTTAACTCAGTCGAAAAATGTTATTGAATTTGAAAAAGAATGGTCAGAATGGCTTGGAGTAAAATATAGTGTTTTTGTTAACTCGGGTGCTTCTGCGAATATTATTACTATTGCTGCATTAAGGCATTTATATGGCGGAGGAGAAATAATAGTGCCTGCACTTACTTGGGTATCAGATATTTCTTCTGTTCTGCTTAATGGTTTTAAGCCTGTATTTGTAGATATTAACCCACGTAATCTTGCTATGGATGAGGAGCAAGTATTGTGTAAAATTGGGAAAAGCACGAGAGCTGTATTCTTGACTCATGTTCTGGGCTTTAATGGATTAAGCCGAAGATTAATAGATGAATTGGAGAAAAGGAATATTCCATTAATCGAAGATGTTTGTGAATCCCATGGAGCAACCTTTCAAAATAGAAAGCTTGGAAGCATTGGAATGATTTCAAATTTTTCTTTTTATTATGCACATCACATGAGTACAATTGAGGGTGGAATGGTTTGCACCAACGATGAAAAGCTATATCAGGTGCTCAGGATGCTTCGTTCCCATGGAATGGTAAGAGAATCCACGTCTAAAGAAATAAAGCAAGAATATATGGATAAGAATCCAGAGTTAAACCCGGACTTTATTTTTGCGTACCCCGGATATAACGTGAGGAGCACTGAGTTAAATGCAGTTATAGGCAGAAACCAGTTAAAAAGGCTGGATGACAATAATAAAAAGAGAGTTAAAAACTTCAGATTATTTTTAGACAATCTGGATTCTAGCAAATATCGCACAGACTTCGACACGGAAGGAAGTGTAAACTATGCTTTTACACTGGTGCTGAAAGAAGCAAATAATGAGTTCTGCCAAAGGGTGATGAAGGCTTTAGTGGATGCCAATGTCGAATTCAGAAGAGGTACCTCCGGTGGAGGCAACCAATTGAGACAGCCGTACCTTAGGCAATACTTAAGTGAAAATGAATATACCAAATATCCAAAAGTAGACCACATACATTTTTATGGATTCTACATAGGCAATTATCCGGGTTTACCGGAGCAAAAGATACTAGAATTGTGCAATATGTTAAACAGTATAGAATAGTCTATTATAGAGAAGGTAATGAATATGAAACGGGCTGTTTTTCTTGATAGGGACGGGACTATAAATGCAGAAAAAAACTATCTTCATAAGCCGGAGGATTGGGAATGGATACCGGGAGCTGTTGAAGCTATCAGAGGTTTCAATGAATTAGGCTTTTTAGTAATTGTGATAACTAATCAAGCAGGTATTGCAAGAAACTACTTTGAAGCAAAAGATGTAGAAGCTTTGCACAAGTATGTAGATAAACTGCTGAATAAAGAAAATGCAAGAATTGATGCCTATTATTATTGCCCGCATCATCCTGACTTTGGCGATAAAATAGTGTGCTCCTGCAGGAAACCGGAAATCGGATTAATACTGCAAGCACAAAAGGATTTTGATATTGACCTGAGCAGTTCCTTTATGATAGGGGATAAGGCAACAGACATTGAGAGCGGCAATAGAGCGGGTATGACATCTATATTGGTTGCTACCGGGTATGGCAGCGGTGAGTGTCATAAAGCTGCTGAGGGTGCAATTCTTGCAGATAATATTTACAAAGCTTTTGAGATAGTAAAAAATCAGTTAATTGAGATATAGCTAAAGGGGATGAATAAATGTCAAACATTGATGTTCTTATAATAAATCCAACATCAACAAAAAATGTTTATCAAGCTCTGGGAGATAATCTTACAGCTATCGAACCGCCAATATGGGCGGCTCTAATAGCAAATTATTTAAGACATAAGAATTATTGTGTGGAAATTATAGATGCAGAAGCAGAGGGCTTTACAGTTGAGCAGACAACAGCGAAAATAGAAGATTACAAGCCTAAACTGATTGCTATTGTTGTTTATGGACACCATCCTTCAGCTTCCACACAGAATATGTATGCCGCCGGACTGCATTGTACTTCAATTAAAGAGGCATACCCTGAAATAAAGGTACTGATGGTTGGCGGCCATGTATCTGCATTGCCGGCAAGAACATTGATTGAAGAAAAAGCCGACTTTGTTTGTCAGGGTGAAGGGCCTTATACAGTAGAGGGTTTGCTGCAAATTGACATGAGTGACAAAGGCCAATATTCTAAAGTGCCGGGACTATGGTATAGAGAAGATGGAATGCCGGTGTTTTCTTATAATGCCCCACTGATAGCCCAGGAAAGTTTATCTGAAGAACTTCCGGGAATGGCTTTTGATATGCTGCCGATGGATAAATATAGAGCGCACAATTGGCACTGCTTTGAAAATATAGAAGGCCGCCAGCCCTACGCAGCACTATATACAAGCCTTGGGTGTCCGTTTAAGTGTACATTTTGTTGTATAAATGCTCCTTTTGGAAAGCCTAACTTCAGATATTGGGATCCTGACTTTATGATTAAACAGTTTGATATATTGGCTAATCAATATAATGTAAAAAATATAAAAATAGCAGATGAAATGTTTGTACTTAATCCGAGCCATTTTTTAAAGTTATGCAAGCTCCTTAAAGAAAGAAATTATGGATTTAATATTTGGGCTTATGCAAGGATAGATACTATTAAGGAAGAATATCTGGATGTCTTGAAAGCTGCCGGCATCAACTGGCTTGCAGTAGGTATTGAATCAGCCAGCAAATTTGTTCGGGATGGAGTGGCTAAAGGGCGCTTTGGTGAGAATGATATTAAGGATGTTGTAAAAAGGATAAAGGATTCAGGAATAAATGTAATGGGTAATTATATATTCGGACTGCCGGACGACAATTTGGAAAGTATGAGGGATACTTTAGACATGGCTATTGACTTAAACTGCGAAATGGCTAATTTCTATTCCGCAATGGCATATCCAGGTTCCCAGTTATATAATTCCGCATTACAAAATGGTTGGAAGCTTCCTGAAAGTTGGTTGGGATATTCTCAACATGCTTATGATGCATTGCCATTGCCGACAAATCATTTGTCGTCAGGACAAGTCCTTACTTTCAGAGATAAGGCGTGGGAAGAATACTTTACTAACCCCAAGTATCTGGGGCTGGTCGAAGAAAAGTTTGGGTCAGAGACTTTGAAACATATTATTGATATGACCAAGTATAAACTCAAAAGAAAATACACAGAGTAGAATAATTTTAGAGGTAATGGAAAATGCAAACGTTGATACTTGCAGGTGGGTTCGGGACAAGATTGAAGTCTGTTGTAAGCGATGTGCCTAAGCCGCTTGCGCCTATAGGTGACAAATGCTTTCTTGACTATTTGATTTTAAGCTTAAAAAAACAGGGATTGAGAGATTTCACATTTTGCCTCCATTATATGGCGGATAAGTTTGTTGAACACTATGGCAATGGGGAAAAGCTGGGGGTGAATATTGACTACAGCATAGAGGAAACCCCGGCTGGAACAGGTGGAGCTATAAGTTTGCTGAGAGGCAAAATCAATGAAACATTCTGCGTGATAAATGCAGATACGTATTTGGAGCTTGACCTGACAGATATGCTTAAAAAGCATAGAGAAACTGGTGCATTCATCTCTGTGGCAGCAACAAATGTTCCCAATGTAGCTAGATATGGGTGGTTAGAATTAGATGATTGCGGCACAGTAAAAAAGTTTGCCGAAAAAGATATTTCAATAGTGCGAAGTGGGTTGATCAATGCAGGACTGTATTTTGTCGAACCTCAAATATTCAGCTATATTAGAGAAAATGTATTTGTGTCTTTGGAAAAGGAAGTATTCCCAACGGTTTTTAAGGAAAATAAAAGGATTATGGCTTACTGTAAAACAAGTAGTTTTTTTGATATAGGCATACCTGAAGACTATTATAATTTCAAGAATTGGATAGATAGATTATAGGGGGACTGGCAATGATTATAAGTAAAACACCTTTTAGAATTTCTTTTTTCGGAGGAGGTACAGACTATCCGGGCTGGTTCAAGGAAAATGGAGGTGCTGTTTTAGCAACTACAATAGACAAGTACTGCTATATCAACTGTAGATATCTGCCGCCATTTTTTGAGCACAAGTCCAGAATTGTATATTCCCTAGTTGAAACTGTAAACAATACCGAAGATATAATTCACCCGTCAGCAAGGGAGACGCTGAAATATCTGAAAATAGATAAAGGTGTAGAGATTCATCATGATGGCGACTTGCCAGCTAGGACAGGCTTAGGTTCAAGTTCATCATTTACGGTGGGGCTCCTAAACGCACTTTATGCTTTAAATGGGAAGATGGTAGACAAATCACAGCTTGCAGACGAAGCAATATATATTGAACAGCGTTTAATAAAAGAAAATGTAGGATGTCAGGATCAAATCATGGCATCTTATGGAGGTTTTAACAGGATTGAATTCAAGCAGAATGAGAAGCATTTAGTAACTCCTGTTACAATAAAGCCGGAGAGAATAGAAGAACTGCAAAATCATCTGATGTTATACTATACAGGGGTTTCAAGAATAGCATCAGAAATTGCTGCAACACAGATAGCGGAGATTCCAAATCGGAAGAAAGAATTATCTTATATGTACAGTATGGTTGATGAGGCATTAAAAATCTTAAATAGTAACATGGATGTCAACTGTTTTGGAAAGCTGTTGAATGATAGCTGGCAGATTAAGAGAAAATTAACTAACAAAATATCAAATACTTATATTGATGATATTTATGATGCAGGAATACATGCAGGTGCTATAGGAGGAAAGCTTCTTGGAGCCGGTGGGGGCGGATTTATGCTTCTGTTTGTACCGCCGGAATTGCAGAAAAGCGTCAGAAATCGATTAAAAAAACTACTGTATGTCCCATTCAAGTTTGAAAATAGCGGGAGTCAAATAGTATATTTCAATCAGAATTTATAAGAGTATATTTATGATATCAAGAAGGTGGAAGCTTGTACACTAATAATAGTAATTTGGGCTTGAGGGCATGGAATAATAATATTGGCGAACAATTTAACAATATTATGTTTGAAATAAATGTTCCTAAGCTGATTGATTATAGCAAGACAATTGACAATTTCTTAATACGGAATGAATATGTTGAAGCTGATTTTAATAATAATTCAGAGCTAATTAACAGTTCCAATTGGGATATTGTAATGGGTGATTATAAAGATGGTAAGGTCACGTCGGAACAGATTCCATTTTATAAATCACATTGGTATTTTGCAATACTGAAAAGAAAGCTTAATAATAATGAGCAGCTTAATATTAACTTTGGAGATTCAATAAACGATTCGGAATTGACTGTTTCATTTTTTCTTTCTGACAATGATTATAGACCGTATAAAGATTACTTACACGGCAGAATTCCTGGAAGTGAAACAATGAAGTGCAATATGATGCACTTCTTGATATATAATAATGAACTAGCTGTGAATAGAAGGAAGAATTCCAAGGATGAGTATATATATTCCGCTAGAACAGAAATATCTTGCTCTAATATACATATTGCAAGGTATGATGAATTAATCATGTTTTCTGTTAACAATGAAGCGATACAGAGATATTATTGCACTGATGGCTATAATACTGTTGCATTAGGCATATCAGGGAGTGAGGACATCAATGTTGAATTGATAAATAAGATATCTATAGCACAAAAAAAAAGTGTAATATACTTAAACCCTATTGATATGCAAGGAAAGGGCTATGGTGAAAGCATGAATTTAGGGATACTATGCAAAGGAAATCCGCTGGTTCAGTTTGAGCAAGATGGTATATGGGTTAATGCCAGAGAGGTTCTGAGGCAGTCTAATGCCAAACTGCAGCTAAGGATTGTTCTTAGCGGTGCGGATAGGGTATATAAATGCTTCGTCTATAAATAGTAATCATATGTGAAGGTGATAGATATATTATGTTTTTAATAAATATGCTGGAGTGATAGGAATGAATATAGATTTTAATGTACGTTTGGAGGAACTACTTGAGAAGTACAGTATTATTAAAACATTAAGCTGTGAGAACTATATTAAAGAGTTGGTAGTAGCAAGGTGGAACGCTATTCCAGCTAAAAACCGCATAGCAGTTTGGGGTGCAGGCGAACATACAATCCGGCTGCTTGATACAGTATCCCTGGCAGGCAAAAATGTGATTTGCATTATAGATAATAGTAGGGATTTAATCGGGAAAAGTATTCGCGGCATCGAAATAAAGTGTCCAGAGTACCTTATTGAAGGTAATGTTGGGACTGTGGTGATTTCTTCATTCAGCTTTAAAGAAGAGATAAAGAATGAATTAATTGTTAAGTATCCATACTGCAAATATATAGACTTATACTCAGGGTTAGACGGCGACATATCGGGGTTTGAAGAGTTAGTTCCAAGAGCATTTTTCTCTGACAGCATTATACCAGAAAATAAAGTGCACTATAAAAGAACACTGAGGTATTATGATGAATTGCTGATACTTCGAAAGCTGTATGAGAAGGTATCGGAGCATGAAGTAAAAAAAATATATCTGAAAGAATTGATATCCAGATATTTGGAGATAAGAGATTTTATAAATGCCGAAAGGTTTATAAATGAGTTTATTGACAATGATTACTCCGGAAAAGGTACATATTGTTTGTTTTTAGAAGAGCTTAACAACCTCCTTGCTGAATTGAAGAAATCCCTTGCATTGCGCAAAGAAACTGATGTGGCTTTTTTTATTGTTGATTCGCTGCGTACTAAGGACATATTTGAGGAATGCAAAGACGATTTGCATATGCCGTATTTAAATAATTTATCAAATAAGGCAATTGCTTATACAAATGCCTTTTGCACCTCAACGCATACAAATCCATGCCTTACTGCACTTTTTACAGGCAAACAATCATTAGATGAAAGAAACCGGATTCCCAGGATTATAAAAGTAAGTGACAGCCCGTTATTATCAGAATTATACGATAAGGGATATAAGTTATATAGTTTTTGTGATGGAGACTTTTTCCCGGGAGAGGCATGTGTTACTCGCATAGGAAATTTTGTAGAGGGAGTCAAGCCGGAGACTATAAATGATGCAGTCAGCAAAGTTTTTTGGAAATATATCTGCCAGCTGGCTAAATCTGAAGGGTTTCCCACATTCTCATTTATACAGTTTGCAGAAACCCATACACCACATTTTTGTGGGTATCATAGGGACAATATTTTTCCTAAGGACCCTGTTTATCATTATATTAATATTGATAATCTGGCATATACGATAGAAGAAGCGAGAATGCAGTATTCGGAATGCCTCAGATATATAGATATGCAGTTTGAATTCTATCACTCATATTTGTCAGAGAATTCAACAACTGTAATAATGGGAGATCATGGACAAGCCATGGGAGAAATGGGAGCACTTGGTTCACTGCACACATGGTATGATGCTGTTGTGAACATACCCATTGTTATTTACAGTGCATCCATTAAGCCATTTAAGTATGGGAAACTGTTTAGTACAAGAAGCTTTTGCAGACATTTCATGTATGCTTTGGAGCATAAGGAAGCAATGGAAGAGGATTGTGATTATATAGTTGTACAAAGAGAACCGATATATGCAAAAAAGTACCAGGATGATGAAGTTATCAAAGGTTTAGGTGGGAAATTCTTACAGGCTTTTAAAATGATAAGAGGTTATAAACATAAATATGTTTTATATGAGAATGGGACAGAGGAGCTTTATAATCTTCCCGATGAGAAAACCAATGTTATAGAAGACCCGGCTTATGGTGATAAGCTTGCCAAGATGAGGGATTACATGTTAAATGATGACTATTTTTCGGAATTTGAAAGAATATTAAATCCAAAATTATTGCTTGAGAACGGTGGAGTTGAAGTAAGAAAAATTAATGATGGCAAAGCATTTACAATATGGTTTACCGGGCTCAGTGGTTCCGGAAAAAGTACTTTAGCAGCAGAGACCGCTGCTTATCTGACCCAGCAAGGACTTAAGGTACAGGTACTGGACGGTGATATAATCCGTGAGGAGATTGGAAATCTGTTTGGATACTCAAGAGAAGAAAGAATGAAAATGAGTAGAATTTTAAGACTATTAGCTAAAATTCTGAATAAAAACGGAATTATAGCTGTAATAGCCGCAATAGCGCCATATCAGGAAATGAGAGAGATAAACCGCAGTAAGATAGAAAATTATATAGAAATTTTCACGGATTGCACTATTGAAGAGTGCATAAGAAGAGACACTAAAGGTTTGTATAAAAAGGCCTTAAATGGTGATGCAAACCATGTGATTGGTATAGATGATGTTTATGAAATACCTGAAAGCTGTGATCTTAAGCTTAATACGACTGATGAGCCGATTGCTGCGTGTGTGGGGAAGATAATAAGGTTTATGGAGGAGCCCAATGAATGAAGGTTTGGACAGAGGTTACCCATATACAACAAAAGATAATAGGGAAAACAGACAGTATTATATGTATTCTTCCTATAGAGGGTATCAGCTTATCGAAGCCTATATTGAAAACAGAGTAGAAGCTATGCACTGCCTGAAGGGAAATATCCGCTCCAGCCTTGCTGAAGTAGCTAAAGATAAGGATGATAAGTGCTTAGAGCTTATGAAAAACGTTTTCGATTTGCTTGAAAAGTCTGTGAAGTGTGTGGGTAAAGAAGAAAAGCTAAGTTATCTGAAAAAAATGAAAAGCACAGAGCAATTCGGAATATCGGAAATTCTCAGCCGTATTGCTAGCTTGATTACTGAAGAAGACGATTGTGCAGAGGATGAACTCTATTATTGGCTGAATGGACTTGTAAAAAGCTTTGAAGTCCATAAAAGGGTATATGCAAAGTACTTTTCTAATTTTAAACCGGTAGCAAATGATGATTATTTTGAAGTTAGACCATATGTGGTATTGGCTCTTGAAGCGGGGGCTTTTTATCAGAGAACAAACAATTTAAAGTTTCTTAATGTTTTGTTAAAGCTAAATGATACACTGATTTCAGTTATAGAAGAGCTAGAGTCAGAGGAGGACTATTTTCTGGTTTACGCAAGCATTTTATTTGAATTAAGAGCAATAAAGGAAATGTATATAAAAAAGAAGCTTGATACTCTCTTGTTCGATGCTATTGAATACTAGTTCATTGAATAATGCTGTGGCTGTATAAAGTTTGAAAGTAATGGAGGGGAGAGTTATGCTGTCAGAATTTGCTCTGCTGCTGGCTCCTGGAAATCGTGCCAGGGCTTATCTACAGCTTATGAGCAGACACAATGTTTTACCGTCATTTTGTATTATAATGCGTAAGTCAAATGACTCATTAAGGGAAGAAGCAGAATTGTATGAGCGTAAAGCCATAAGGCATCAGTCGGAATACTTTGATGAAAAGGAGCCGATTTTATATACACTGGATTTATGCGGGGTACCCTATGAGATACTTGAGATTGAAAATGTCAATGATCCTATGATGCTGTCCTTTCTTAAAAGGTTGGAGCAAAGGTATATAATATACTCGGGGTTTTCGGGGCAGATACTCAAGAAGCCTTTATTAAACAGTGGAAAACAGTTCATTCATATTCATCCTGGAATACTTCCTCATTATAGAGGAAGTACTACCATTTATTATAGCTTATTAGGGGAAGGCAATTGCGGTGCTACTGCTATTCTCCTGGATGAAGCAATAGATCAGGGAGAAATATTGGAGAGCAAGCTTTTTACAATACCACAAAATGTACCGGATGTAGACCATATCTATGATCCATATATTAGAGCAAGCCTGCTTGTAGAAGTACTAAAAAAATATCAGTCCGAAGGTGGATTTTATACTCGGAAACAGGGGATTGAGGATGGAGAGACTTATTTTATAATTCATCCGGTATTGAAACACATCGCAATTTTGAGTGAAGTTGAAACAAAAAGGAGTAGCTGCGCTAATGAGAAGTGATAAATTTGTATTTAGTACAAAAGCGCAAAACCTGATCCAGTTGGAGGGCATGCTTAAATCTGGAAAGATATGTGATATTTTCATTTTAACTGTTAAGGAATGGTTGGCTGACCAAGCGAAGACTTCAAATCAGATATCTAAAAGGTTTAACGGAGAAAAAATAATTGTGAGAAGCAGTGCAGCAACCGAAGACTCCAGGTTGCTGTCAATGGCAGGAGCTTTTTGCAGTGTTGCTGATGTACCTTCGTGTGACAGTGATTCAGTTGCAACAGCGGTAAACAAAGTAATAGATAGCTATAGCCAAAAAGATAATGGTGATATAAAATCATATGAGATACTTATTCAGCCGATGTTGGAAGCCGTTTTATTCAGCGGGGTGGTGTTTACAAGGGACCTTGAAAGGTTTGGCCCATATTACGTGATTAACTATGATGAGGCCTCAGGAAAAACAGACACCATCACAGGTGGATATGCAGATGAAAGCAAGGTTATCAGTGTATATAAAAATGTTGATATAACAGAGCTGGACGGAAGATTGAGAAAAGTAATAGCTGTGGTTCAAGAAGTAGAAAGGATTACCGGCTGTGACACTCTTGATATTGAATTTGCAGTTGATGTGTCTGAAGATGTTCACATCCTACAGGTAAGGCCTCTTGTAAACAAAAAGATATTTTCATATAAACTTTTGGATGACAGCATTGAAAAAGAAATTTATAATATGGAGTACTTTTTGAGAGGAAAAGTGTCCAGTAAAAACAGTGTTTATGGGGATAAGACTGTATTTGGTGAAATGCCTGATTGGAATCCTGCAGAAATCATTGGTTCACGCCCCAAGCCCCTCGCATTTTCCTTATACAATTATATCATTATGAAAAGCGTATGGAGAGAAGCACGCTCCTTAATGGGTTATTGTAATCCATTCCCTAATCAATTAATGGTATCTTTTGCCGGACGACCTTTTGTTGATGTCCGAAATAGCTTTAACTCGCTGTTGCCGCATCAAATTTCTGAATCTCTGGCAGAAAAGCTGGTTAATTATTATATTGAGAATCTTATCAAACATCCTGAATTTCATGATAAAGTAGAGTTTGAGATAGTTATTTCATGCTTGACATTTGATTTTGAGACTCAGGTTGAAAAGCTACTTGAGGCAGGTTTTGACCATAATGAGATTGAAGATTTCCGAGAAGCTCTGAGAACTCTTACGGATAGTATTATTACAGATAGATTTTCTATTATGCGTGAATTGGAAGAACGGGTGGAAAAGCTCAAATTTCGTAGGAAGAGGGTACTTGGCAGTTTGGTAAGGAATGACGATATACCAATAGTGATTGAACAGTTACTGGAGGATTGCATATATTTTGGGACAATTCCTTTTTCAGCTTTTGCCAGAGCAGCATTTATAGGTTCGGCTTTCGTTAATTCCTTAAAACATGCTGGTATTCTTTCAGATTCTGAGGGGGCTGAATTTCTGAATTCCATTGACACAGTGGCAACACGCATGATTACTGATTTGAATAGATATAAAAGTAGCTTGATCAGCATTGGTGAATTCTTGGAAATGTATGGCCATTTAAGGCCTGGTACCTATGATATCAATTCATATAGATATGATGAGCAGCCAGACCTGTATTTTGAATCGGAGAAAAACGAATATTCTGAGCAGGATAGATGCAATTACGGCAAGACATTTGATTCTATTAAATCATATGTTTTTTCTAACAAACAGATAATGCAGATAGATGAGTTGATTAAGAAGTATGAATTCTCATTTTCCGCTGATGAGCTTATACAATTTATCAAACAAAGTATCCAGAAACGCGAATATATTAAGTTTGAGTTTACAAAGAATCTTAGCCTGGGGCTTAAGCTTATAACAAATTTCGGATACTATCATGGGTTTTCAAGAGATGAAATGGCATTTGTCAGCATAGAGGATATTATTTCTTATGCAAATAAGAACTTCTCAGGTATGTCTCCGCAATGTTTTAAGAACACTGTGGAAACTAACAAAGAGTATTATGAACTAGCTTCATATATACATTTGCCTGATTTAATCATAAATGAAAATGATTTATCAGTAATCCATGTGCAGCAGAGGAAGCCTAATTTTATTACTCAAAAAAAGGTCTCTGCACCATTAGTATGTTTGGACAAGGTAGAAGGAGAGTATCCTGAACTCCAAGGGAAAGTTGTTTTAATCGAAAATGCTGACCCAGGGTATGATTGGATTTTCTCAAAAAAAATTGTTGGATTGATAACAAAGTATGGAGGAGTTGCCTCCCACATGGCTATTAGGTGTGCTGAGTTCGCACTACCGGCTGCAATAGGATGTGGTGAACATATATATTCAAAGCTTACAGTTGCAGAACATGTTTTTCTGGACTGTATAGAAAAAAAGATGAATGCGTGTGGGGTGTTTTATGAGAATAGCATTATCACAACGGGAAATCAGAAATGAAAACTATTATGAAATCAGAGATGCTCTAAGTCGTGACTGGGCTATATTCTTACAGGAGCTTGACTTTATTCCTTTCCCTGTCCTTAACAGCCCTGAATATGCCTGTAACTACTTAGATGCGATCAAACCAGATGCCATCATTCTGACAGGTGGAAACAATATCTCCCCTAAGTTATACGGCGGGGATGAAAGGATTGATGATGTTTCTGACAATAGGGATGCAACTGAAATACAAATGATCAGATATTCTATGAAGCGGATGCTTCCTTTATTGGGAGTTTGCAGAGGAATGCAGATGCTCCAGGTGTTTTTCGGAGGAAGGCTAACGAAAATTTCCCTCACTCAGATACAGCATGTTAATAGTAAGCACCATGCAGATATATGCGACGAGTGGTTCAAAGAAGAACTAGGTTCAGACGCAATTGTAGTGAATTCATATCATAATTATGGCGTGATGAGAGAGGAGCTTGCTGATAATTTAAAGCCCTTTGCAGTTTCAGAGGGAGAAGACATTGTTGAAGGATTTTATCATGCTGAATATCCCATTATAGGTGTTCAATGGCATCCGGAGAGAAAATACGGTGGTAATGAAATTGATAAGAAAATCATTGATTTATTGCTTAGTAAGAAAAGGGGAGTTTATAGATGAAAGCAATTATACTAGCGGCAGGACAGGGGAAGCGCCTATATCCGTTAACCAGTGACAGCCCTAAAGTGATGGTAAAAATAGGAGAGCAGAGAATTCTGGATAGGCAGCTTGATGTATTCAATAAATGTGGTATACATGATATATCGGTTATTAAAGGCTATAAGCCAGAATCAATAAAAAACGAAAATATAAAGCACTATATGAACAAGGATTATGACTCTACAAATATGGTATATACCTTGTTTTGCGCTCAGGAAGAGCTTGCAGGCGAAGATATAATTATATCCTATGGAGATATTGTGTATACTGAAGAGGTTTTAAAGCAGTTGATCAGCACTAAGCATGATATTTCAGTAGCAGTTGATATGGATTGGAAGAGTTATTTCTCTGAAAGATTTGGTGACCCGTATATAGATGCAGAGAGCCTTGTGCTTGGGAAAGATAATGTAATACGTGCTATAGGAGAAACTAAGCCTGAACAGTTGAAAATACAAGCCCAATACATTGGACTGATAAAATTCAATATGATTGGGCTGGATATAGCAAGAAAGATTTACTATAAAGCAAAAGAGCTTGATTTGGCTATAGGCTGGGGAAGGGATTGGAGAAAAGCTTATATGACAGATTTGCTGCAGGAAATTATCCTCCAGGGGAATGAAATTCATGCTGAGCCAATTCATGGAAGCTGGTTGGAGATAGACTCTATTGAAGATTACCAACTAGCAAATGAGTTGATTCTATATAAAAATTTTAGAAGAAATAAAGCTTGAGTTATAGATAGTAAATAGGCAATAAGCGGCTTAAGGGAGCGGTTCTATGAACATTTGCAAAGAGAGACTCACTACAATTGAGAAGAGTGAGTTGTTGATTAACATAGTTAGAAACATGAAGTATGGCGAGAATGTAGTGTGCTTAGGCAATTTCTTGGATAAGGACATGGAAGCATTTTTTGCTGACTTACGTAGTGCCGGGAATTTTGGGATACACCACTATAAGCCCTCTGAGTCAGTATCGGAGTCTCTACAAAAAGCATCAAACATTCATATTATAGGAGTATCTGCAGATACTGCAATAAATGAATATGAACTAGAGAATAAGAAAGTGGATTTGCTGTGCCTTGATTTAACAAGCGATTTTTCAACAATAATAGAAAACTTCAACCGCTGGATTGATATTATGTCACTTGAAGGTAGAATACTGTTATTTGGCTGCGAATTGTTAACTGATGGAGGAATAGCAAATTTTAACAGCTACTTATTTGTTAACATGCTTCTCGGGTTAAATATTATAGACGAAGGTTACATTTCGTTGTCTTTGCTTTCTGCTTTTATCAAAAACAGGACGAAAATAGAGCATAAGGATGTTGGCAGATTAGTGATTGCTGTCGCTGATAGAATAGCAGCTCTTAAACAGCATTACTCTCAGGAGTTTAGAATCTATATGCAGAGCGGCTTTAGCAACACATATTCATTCAGCAAGAATGTATATTCACACTTGAAAACGGAATCCGTGGACTTGGAATTGGATAAACTGTCATTTTCATATATTATGGAGCAGATTATACTGGAAAATGCTTCGCAGGATAAGATTGCAGAGCATATTCAGCGGTATGCTTATAATACCGAGGTTATGAATGTTATAAATAGACTGAGAGTTGATAGAATAACATTTAATGAGATTGGCACTTCAAAAAGTGAATATCTGCTTGAAGATGCATGTGATAACGTTAACTGGTTATATAGTTTGATTGAGTTCGAGAAACTGAAATTAAACATAATGCTTCCAATTGTAAATAGTTTGTTCAATATTTGCAGAGCAAATATTGAGGTGTTAAATGAGGTAGTAAACAGCCTCCGATTTATACATGATAATAATATTAATACAGTTGCAATATTTGGTGCTGGTCCAACTGGAGAGGCCTACAAAGAATTCTTTGCCCAAAATGGTGTGGAAGTCAAATTATTTATTGATAATAATTATTTTAAGTATAATACATTTAATGGTATTCCTGTAGTTGAACCCTCCAAGGCTAAACAGCTTGAATCTGATATTGATTTAATAGTGCTGGCTTCGTCAGGCAGGAAGCAAGAGATGAAGAAGCAGCTAATTGAACTTGGTGTATTTAAGCCTACTTATCCGTATACGCACAAGGGGGGATTATTGTGAAGGCACTATTTTTAATGTCAGAGGAATATGCAGAAATGAATCAGAGTCATACTAATTTTGAGCTAAGGCTGCCAATTATTAATAGCGGTATGGTGACTGAATACATGGATATTCCTTATCAAAGGCTTCTGAGAAATATAGGCAGAGATGCTATGAATCAGCACATTATTAATAAGGCGATTGAGTATAAACCGGATATAATAATCAACTCAACAACATGGAGGCATGAAAATATTGATATCAGTACTTTAGACACTCTTAAGAGCCATGGAATTCCGGTATATACTCACATCTGGGACAGCCTGGTAAAGCCGGATCCCTATGAAATATCATGGTTTCTGTGTAGTAGTGCTGTAGGAGTAGCTGATTCGTTAGCTAGGTTTTTATATTATGACAAGCTGAACGAAGATAACAAACTTAGAAAGAAAGTCTTTTTTACTTCTGGGAATACTGTTTTCACAGATATATTCCGAGATATGCATATGCCTAAGAAATATGAAGTTACCTTATTAGGGAGCAATGAAGGTCAAAGAGTGCACTTTAACAACTACTTGAAAGATAAGTTGAAAAGTGATGGAATCGATTATCATAAACTTGGCGGACTCGTAGACAGCACAAAAGGTGACAGCACGCTGGGAAGAACAGATAAATGGATACCGATAGAGGATTATGTGAAGACAATAAATCAGTCGAAAATATGTCTCTGTTCACCAACTGACCCATTAAGATATCAGATAAAAGGTAAGGTATTCGAGTTTCTTGCTTGTGGTACACTATGCTTCTCTGAATACAATTCGGAAATTAAGAAGATCATACCCGATGGTTGTATTGTATATTATGATAGCTTTGAAGATTGTGCCGAAAAAATAAAGTACTATATAAGCAATGAAAAAGAAAGAGAGAAAATATCAAGAAATGGTTATGAATGGTTCCATGGGACCTTCAGTTATAAAAGGTTCTGGTCACAGGTTATTTCAAGTATTATTGAAAGCAATTGACAATAACTTACTCAAAGCTGATAAGCATGCGAGGGCATTGATACACTTTACACAACAATGAAATGAGGTTATCAAATGAAAAAAATAAGTATAGTACTTATCGATTGGAGAGCAAGAGAGAGCTATCACTCTATTGAGTATTTGAACAGTCAAACAGTCCCGCGGGATGAATATGAAATAATTTGGGTTGAGTATTATGATCACTACCCGCAAACTATAAAAAATCACTATGAAAAAGGTAATATTGATAAATGGATTGTATTAGGAAAGGAAGGAATGTACTTCAAGCATTTATTATACAATGAAGGAGTTGCAGCTGCGACTGGAGATATAATTTGCATCTGTGATTCTGATGCAGTTTTCTCACCTACGTTTGTCGAAGCAATATTTGATACTTTTGAATCCAATAAAAATCAAGACATAGTTTTATACCTGGATCAGGTAAGAAATAACGACCAATCATACTACCCTTTTAAACATGCAGCTTGGGAAAAGATTATGGACTCTCCAAACTTGGAAAACTGGGATTATGGAGCAAAAAAGCCCCGAGGTTTGACTATTGAATATAAACCTGAATATGTAAGGAACTATGGTGCATGTGTTTGTGCTAAAAGAGACTCCGTTATTGAGCTGGGAGGATTTGATGAGCATAGTTCTTATCATTGCTTTATTTGTGGTCCTTATGAACTGGGCTGGAGAATGGTTAACAAAGGTTATAAGGAGATATGGCATCAAGAGGAGTGGCTTTTGCACGTCTGGCATCCATGGGTAAAAGCAGGGGTTGAGACGGTTGGATATCATGATGGTGTAGGTATTAACCAAACTGCCCTTGAGCTAAGAAGAAACAGACGGGTGATGCCTCATATGGAAAATGAGAAAATTAAAAAGCTGAGATTGGAGAAAAATGTAAGTACTAAGGAAGATTATCCGACAAACAAAAACATAATTACACACTATGAAAATAGTCCATTTATTAATAAGTTTGCTCCAAGGTTGGATAACGTCGGAGCGCTATACACATTTTTCAGAACTTCAAGGATTAAGAGATTATTGCTATTGTGTGAAGACTACGAAGATGGCGAAAAGCTTTTTCATACACTAAAAGCTACTCAACTTATCAATTACATTGAAGTTTTTGTATATAGCCATCACTATCAGCGTTTAGGGCAGCAAAAAATGTTGAGCACATTCTATAACATGTGCAGGAATTTCAAACCGGAATTGATAGTATTCATACCGGTTAAGGACCATAACAATACAAACGATGGGGTAGAACCAACATCAGCCATGTTCAAGCAGGTAGTTGATGAGCTGGGAATAAGAGTTTTCGTTTATGGCATGGACATTGCAGATAGGCTGAAAGAGTTTGAAGATTTTGCTGCACTAATTGGTGTAAATAACCTATCTCTCGAAAATAAGACTGAGGGAAAAAGTATATTCTTTGCCCCTGATATAAATGTGGAAATGTACAGAAATCTAAATATTGACAGGGATATTGATGTTTTGCTTTGTGGGTCGGTTGTGGAAGGCAGTTACAGAGAGGAATGCATAGATTTTCTAATAGAGAATGACATTAGTGTATATACGAGATTGCACAGGCTGCCGGAAAATATCTATGCTAACTTGTTAAACAGAGCAAAGATAAGCGTGAGTATACCCGGAGATAATAAGAAGCCTAGTGGATTAGAGAGAAGGTCACTCGAAATAATGTCCTGCAATTCATTATTATTGGAAGATGCTTCTTTGAATACCTCCCGGAAATATGGAGTTGATAAAGATTTTGTCACCTTCAAAAGCAAGTATGAGCTTCTTGATAAAGTAAGGTACTATTTGTCCCATAATAAGGAGAGACTGGAAATAGCAGTGTCCGGACATAATAAAACCATAGAAAACTACAATGCAGGTGTTTTATGGGAAGAGCCACTTAAAAAATGTGGATTTGAAAGCTGCTGCAACAATGAGCTTGCGGGAAGAAAAGGTGATAGACAGCTGAGGAATAACAGGCTGGTAAAATTGGATGAGATAACTAAGAGTGAGTTCGCAAGCGTAGCAATATTCGGGGCAGCAGCTACTGGTATAAAATGCTACGGGATACTAAAAAACAAAGGAATCAATGTTCCATTTTTTGTTGATAACTCTGCCGAACGCCAGGGGACAAGTTTACTTGATGCACCGGTATATTCTCCTGAGTGCCTGACAACTGATAAGTATGATTTGATTGATGGAATAGTAATTGGTATTGGTGGAGACAGTTTGTGGGCGATTCTTCAGCTAAAAGAACTTCTGTTTGATAAGCCGACAATAACTTTGAACTGATTTAAAATAACAATACTGATTGCTGTCATGCAATATAGAAGTAGTGTTGTTAGTATATGGAGATTTTGAAATGAAAGTAAGTATTATATTATTAGACTGGAGTGTCAGAGAATCCTTCCATTCTATTTACTACCTTAATAAACAGAATATACAACGATCAGAATATGAGCTTTTATGGGTTGAATATTATGACCGCAAAATAGATGTACTTGAAGAATACTATTTCAATGGTCAGCTAGACAAATATATTATTCTGAAGCACAAAAGCGGTGATTATAATAAGCACTTGGCATGGAACAAAGGGGTTATGGAGGCGGCAGGAGATATTGTTGTGCTATGTGACAGTGATGCAATGTTTAGCCCTGATTTTATCAAAAGCATAGTAAGCTTCTTTAATGAAAATGATAATAGCTTTTTATTGATTGATGAAATTCGAAACAATAATAAATGCTTTTGGCCTTTTTCATATCCTTCATGGGAGAAAGTTATGAACACTCCGGGCTTGGCTAACTGGGACGATAAGCTTAAGGTTACGATAGGATTGACACCTGCTTATAATAGCATCAAACTGCCTGATAGTTTGTTTCATTTGAATTATGGATCGTGTCTTTGTGTAAAGAAAAATGACTATATAAGATTTGGCGGGTTAGATGAACATGAGACGTATACGGGATATATATGCGGACCTTATGATCTGGTTGTACGAATGGTTAATGGTGGTATGGAAGAACACTGGCACACAGAGGAGTTTTTACTTCATACCTATCATCCGTGGATAAGCTCAAGAAGAGATAAAGTAGGACCTCATATCAGGCGTAATTCATTGACAAGCTTAAAGCATTGGTATGATAAGGATACTATGCCTTATGTCGGAAACACATGCATAAGATCAGCCAGAAAGGCGCTTTTTTCAGAAAAACTAAAGAAAAGCATTAAAGTAAAATTCACAATTATAGTTGTAGACTCTATATCCGAATATGCAATACGGATGTACGATTCCATCGACCGGGCGACGGAATATCCATTCGAGCTTATATCTGTGGGGAAAGACAGCATTGCTTTAGAGGAAAGCAATGCAAGATTTGTAAAGATGAATGGATTTTGCGAAGACATTCTTCTGGATATATGCAAAACTGCGTGTGGTGAGTTCATAATCCTGACCCCACCCGAGGTGATATTTAAAGATGGAATTCTGGATTGTTTCTTGGATGATGGGAGACAAATGTATCCTGTATCATTCATAAATACACTGGAAACCTATACAATGGGCTATTCCTGGAGTAAAAGAAAGCATCAGAGGACATCATTAATATCAAGCATTCCTCTAGTAGCATCGAGGGAAACAGTTTCAACTATATCTAGTATTAATGAACTTGTTGAGCGGGCATACATTTGTGAAACAAATAACTGCCATTTGAATAAAGAGGTCCAGGCATATATGTGGCAAACTGATTCAACAAATATAAATGATGAAGTAATGCAGGCGCTATTGGACGGAATAGTAAGATACAATTCATATTTCGTGGAAGATAACTTTTCAGAATCAGGTGAAGTGAAGAGTATAGTAGACCATATAAATAAAATTGAAAAGCAGTCACCTGGTAGATTTTTAAAGCACTGCATGTGGAGTTACGGATTACTGGAATATTATAAGTTCACAGGAATCTTCAGAAGGCTCAACCTGGAAGAATACGCCATACTAAGCCTTGAAATATTAATGAATTTGGATAGAGTTCTTGAAGAATTCAGATTGGACAACATCGAAGATTTGAAAGATACCTTATGGCTCAGAAAACTCTTTATTGATGATATGAAAAACTATTTAGGACTGGCACACTATCATTTGGGTGTATACAGTTTAAAACACTCCAATATAGAAGGTGCTATTGTAAATATGAACAAGTGCTTGCATTATATGCCTGAGCATAGGGAGGCCAGGGCATTTCTGAAATCTAATACATATAAATAATCATTTGATGGGACGAGGTGGAAATATGTTGGCTAAAGGAACAATGATAGATCTATATAAAAAAATGATGGAAATAAGGTTGGTAGAGCAAAGAATTGCAGATCATTACAATGAGGATGAGATGAGGACTCCAGTCCATTTATACATCGGGCAAGAGGCCATTGCAGCCGGGGTTTGTGCTAATCTGCAAAAAGAGGATTATGTATTTAGTAATCACAGAAATCATGGTCATTACATAGCTAAGGGAGGAGACCTTAATGCTATGATAGCAGAGCTGTACAACAGAGCTACCGGCTGTTCCAAGGGCAGAGGCGGATCTATGCATCTTATTGACCTGAGTGTCGGTTTTCATGGCAGTTCTTCCATAGTTGCAGGAGGAGTACCGATTGCTACAGGAGCGGCATTAGCCTCTGTAATGAAAGGTGAAAACAGGGTCAGTGCAGTGTTTTTCGGCGATGCAGCATCAGAAGAAGGTGTTGTATATGAAAGCATATGCTTTGCTGCACTCAAAAAACTACCGATAGTATATATATGTGAAAATAATCAATACTCTGTCTGCTCCCCATTAAAAAACAGGCAGGCTGACAATCAGATGTACAAGAAGTTTGAGGGGCTGCCGATAAAGACATATTGCCTGGATGGGAATAACGTAATTGATGTGTATACAGCGTTTAATAAAATAATTGAGGATGTAAGGGAAAAACAGCAGCCGGTTTTTGTCGAGTGCGTTACTTATCGCATGATGGATCACCATGGAACCAAGACCGGGGTGGAAGTAGGCTACAGGACACAAGAAGAGTGGGATGAATGGAAAGGTAAAGACCCTATTGGTATATTCGAAAATATATTATATGAACAGAAGCTATTAGATGAAAAAGAGAAAGCTGAAATTGTGGGGTCGATAAATCAGAGAATAGATCAAGCTTTTGAATTTGCGAAAAAGAGTCCTCTGCCGGATATAAGCCAGCTTTGTACAGGACTTTTTAGATAAGGAGTAGATATTATGCCATGGACAAAAATATTTTCACAAAATGAAATTAATATCAGTGGGAATGAAGAAGTCGGGAAAAGGATAATTTCATATCCAAAAGCCGTACGTGAAGCATTGAAGCAGGCGTTAGAAATAGACTCACGAGTATTTATTATGGGTCAAGGGGTAGATGACCCTGGTGGTATGTTTGGTGCCACCCTTGATTTGCATAAGGAGTTTGGTTCCCAGAGAGTATTTGATACTCCCTTGTCGGAAAATGGGCTTACCGGAGTTGCTATCGGAGCAGCGCTTACGGGAATGCGCCCCTTTTATTGCCATAATAGACCGGATTTTTTAATGCTGACAATGGATCAAATTGTTAATCATGCATCCAAATGGAGCTACATGTTTGGCGGAATTGTAAATGTACCAATAGTAATCTGGTCAGTAGTAGGAAGAGGGTGGGGATCGGCAGCTCAGCATTCCCAAGCTCTTCATGGTATGTTTATGCATGTACCGGGGCTTAGAATTGTAGTGCCCACCACACCATATGACGCTAAAGGCTTAATACTATCTGCAATTGCTGATAATAATCCTGTACTGATATTTGAGCATAGATGGTTATTTAAGCAGACCGGGTATGTACCGGAGGAACCATATATGATACCTTTTGGAAAGGGTGTAGTGAGAAAGACCGGCAAGGACGTTACCATTGTTGCAATTTCTTACATGGTTTCAGAAGCTATGAAGGCAGCTGAGGAGCTTTTGAAGAAGGGTATTGATGTAGAAATAATAGATCCCAGGACACTCAAACCTCTTGATGAAGAATTAATAGCAGAATCTCTGAAAAAGACAGGTAAGCTGATTATAGCTGATACAGGGTGGAAAACTGGTGGAGCTGCAGCAGAAATTGCAGCTGCAGTTGCCGAACACAGTTTCCAATATTTGAATAAGCCGATAAAAAGGATCGGCAGCGCAGATATCCCTACACCTGCAAGCTATGTGCTTGAAGATGCATTTTATGGCAATAGTAGTGATATCATAAGGGCAGCGGAAGAACTAATGAAGTAACTGTAAAGAGGTAAACTTTATGGATATGAAGCACAGAGTAAAGAAAATAGAATTTATAGGCTATCTATCTATGTTTAAATTTGCAGGAACACATCCGCAGTTCAAGCATATGGATCAGCCCCCGGAAGGCTATGCATTTGTCCAGGAAGGGAAGGAAAGCTTAAATAATCCTATCCGTGCAATTGCAGTCAGGGTAAACAGATACATATGCTTGCTGAATTCCTTTGCAAAGCTTTTGATTGTTTCAATGTTTAATGGAGCAAAGTTTTTTTATGTTTTTAAATTTCTGAAAACCAGAGGTGGCTTAAAGACACAGGCCAAGATACCTTTGACAGCAGATTTACTTTTTGTACCCAGTTTTCCTCTGGTGATAAGCCAAACCCCATGGGTTATAGAAATCGAGGATATGGTTACTCTTTTTTATCCATTCATAAATGGAGGAGAAACTTTAAATACTAATATATTTGATGACCCTTACTATCCTATTGTTAAGGCTTTATTAGCCTCAGAAAACTGCAAGTCAATAATATGTCATACCAAATCAGCGGCAGAAAACCTTCCCAGGCTGTTTAAAGAAGACAAGATCAGCAGGAAGACCAGATATATTCCGTTAGGTATTTATAAACCAGAGGAAATGGACGATATATTAAAAGAGGACAAAGAAAATGTAAATATATTATTTACTAACTCTTGGCATCAATCCGAAAGAGGATTTTATCTCAGGGGCTGCATTGATCTTCTGGAGAGTTTTGCGACATTATCTAAGAGATTCAGTAATCTGAGACTGACAATAAAATCGAAAATACCTGCTGACCTTGATGAAAAGTATAAGAAGATGATACGGGAGGACTGGAATATAAAGGTTATTGAGCAATTCTCTACAAATCAGGAAATGCAGGAACTGTACAAAGCAGCGGATATATTTGTCCTGCCCTCGGACAGGCTCCATGCAATATGTATTTTTGATGCAATGGTTCATGGTGCATGTGTTGTTGTATCAGATGGCTGGGGTAATGCTGAGTATGTTGAAAACGGCAGAAACGGAATAGTGGTAAAGGGTAGATATGGGAAAGTGACATGGATAGATGAGCAGGAAGGAATATTGAAATACAACTATGAAAGCTTATATACTTCTGACCGGAATTTTGTAGAAAATCTGACTGATTCTCTCTCAAAGCTGGTTGAAGATAAAGCCTTAAGGAAAAGCCTGATTGAAAACGCAGTCATCGATATGAGGGGGAAATATTCATTGGAAAACTGGAATAATGGTCTTAAGAGGGTTTTTGATGAAGCTTTACAATCAGAGAATAAACATGCAATTTTCGGCAAATTGGAGTCATGGATAAGCAAAAAGAATAGTAGACAATTTAAAAGAGTAAATTACGCCATTTTTGGTGCATGCCCTTTAGGACAGGAATATAAAGAAAAGATAATATCATTGGGAGAGCGGGCAGTATGCTTCATAGACAGTTTTCCGCCTCCAAATGGAGTTTACATGGGCTTGCCGGTGTATAAACCTGATTACCTGGTTACAGAAGGGAAGGACATTATTGATGTAGTTGTGCTTGCATCATCAAGCCGCAGGGATCAGCTTAAGGAAGTGTTAAAGAAACTTAATTATAATAAGAAAGTAATCAATAAACTATAATTATCTTTGAGAAAAATAATATGAGGTGAACTATATGAAAATATTAATAACAGGCGGAGCCGGTTATCTTGGCTCAACATTAGTACCGTATTTTTTGAGAAAAGGTCATGGAGTTACAGTGCTTGACAATTTCATGTATCAACAGACCTCCTTATTGGACTGCTGTTATGATGATAAGCTGACTGTAGTAAGAGGAGATGCCAGAGATAGACAATTGGTATCGGGGCTTTTGGAAGATGTTGATGCAATCATTCCCCTTGCTTGTCTGACTGGAGCACCTATCTGCGCTAAGGATCCTGTGGCAGCTACCACAGTAAATCTTGATGCCATCAAAATGCTGCTTGAATTGAGAAAGAAAGAGCAGCTGATTATATATCCAACTACCAATTCGGGATATGGGATAGGACAGGAGGGGATATATTGCACAGAGGAGACCCCGCTCAATCCAATATCTTTATATGGGAGATTGAAGGTAGATGCAGAAAAGGCGGTTCTCGAAGCAGGAAACAGCATAACCTTGCGTTTGGCTACGGTCTTTGGTATAAGTCCAAGAATGAGATTGGACTTATTAGTTAATGACTTTACTTATCGTGCAGTAAATGATAGGTTCCTAATACTTTTCGAGGCTCATTTCAAGAGAAATTATGTACATGTAAGAGATGTAGCGAGAGCATTTACACATTGCCTTGACAATTTTGAAAATATGAAGGGTGAAGCTTACAATGTCGGACTTAGTGATGCAAATCTGAGCAAAATGGAGCTTTGCAATGAAATAAAGAAGCAAATACCGGATTTCTATTTTACAGAGGCAGAGATAGGAGAGGATCCGGATAAGAGAAATTATATTGTCAGCAATGAGAAGATAGAAAAAACAGGCTTTAGAGCAGAAGTGACGATGCAACAGGGAATTAAAGAGCTGATAAAGGGTTTTCAGATCATTAAGAGAAATCAGTATTCCAACATTTAGGGAAGAACGATCTGTAACAAAAAGGGGGTAGTAGCATGAGAGCTGTTATATTGGCGGCTGGTTCATCAAGAAGGCTGCAGACCTATACAAAAGAAATACCTAAGTGCATGCTGATTGTAAATGGCAAAAGAATACTGCAGCATCAGCTTGATTGTATAAAGCAAAATAACATACAGGATGTGACGATTGTTGTAGGCTATTTAAAAAACATCATCATAGATTATGTTAAATTGAATTACTCTGATTTAAATGTAAAATTTGTTGAGAATACTGAATTCCTCACAACAAATACAATATACTCCTTATGGCTTGCTAAAGATGATTTGCTCAAAGATGATATTATATACTTTAATGGAGACGTAGTGTTCCATCCGGATATTTTGACAAAGTTGGTTGAATCCCGTTATTGCAATTGCCTTGCAATATCTCATAAAAAATGTGATGAAGAAGAAGTAAAGGTTATTGTAGGTCAAGATTCAAGGGTTGCTGCAATAAGTAAGAAGCTGGAGCCAAAGCAATGTGCAGGAGAATTTATAGGCATAGGCAAATTTTGCAGATCCGGTAATTTTAAGTTTGTGGAGCATCTGCAAAAAGGTATAGATAATAAGCTGTACATGGAATATTTTGAGTATGCGGTAGATAGCATGCTAAATGAGAACCCGGTATATGAGATTGATATTACTGAGTTACCATGCATTGAAATAGATTTTCCGGAGGATCTGGAAGCGGCCATAACGACAATGAAATGGTAGTTGTTTGGGAGGGGATACCTTGGAGGCTGTATTGAAGAGAAAACACTTTTACTGGGCGGAAAAAGTATATACCGGCCTTGTGGTAAAGCTGCTTCCGTATATTGCAAAAACACCAATTACCCCCAATATGGTGACTTTTCTTAATATAATTAATTCCTTTGTATTATATTATTTGATTTTAAATAATAGTTTTGTCATAGCAGCCATACTGATTCAGGTATATCTGTTTTTAGATATTCTGGACGGAAATCTTGCCAGGTATAAGAATATGGGATCAACTCTTGGCAAATACCTGGACTTGTTTTGTGATATACTTTTTTATAATATTTTTTATATTTTTCTGGGTATAAAAATATACATAGGCTGGGAATGGATAGTGGCTTATCTAGTAGTTCAAAACCTATATGGATTGATTGCGACAAAATATATAGTGCCTGGATTAAAGTCTTTAAAGAAAATTAAAAGGGACTATGTAAAGCAAAGCTTGATGGACAGAGGAATATTACTTGGAATGGATATGTCAACCCAGACAGTAATTACTTCAATACTTCTGCTTACATCCTTCAAATCATGGATCATAATATCTATTACAATACTGTTCATAATAGATTTACTATATAGGCTGATTGAATTGAAGATTTACAACAGGGCTTAAGAAGGTGGAATAATGAACAATACGGAAAAGAAACTGGCAGATTATTTTGGCAGACGTTTTTGTTATATTACCGGCAGTGGAACTACTGCGATTTATATATTATTGCAATGCATAAAAAGACCTGGGATGAGAGTGCTATATCCCGCAATTACCTGTATGGTGCCGGTAAATGCAGCAGTTTATCTGGATATGGAGCCGGTTTTTTGCGATATTAACTTGAACAATTATACGATGGATATAAAATCCCTTAAGAGTATGCTGGATAAGTATGACATTGATGTAATAGTACCTACACATATATATGGGAATAGCTGCGATATGGATAGGATTATTGAACTGGCTAAGGCTAAAGATATATTCGTACTGGAGGATGCCGCCCAAGCTATTGGGGGTGAATATAAAGGCAAAAAACTCGGGGGATTTGGTGATGCAGCTATTATAAGCTTCGGACATACCAAGCTTTTGGAGTGCGGCGGGGGTGGAGCGGTACTGACTGATAATAAGGAGCTATACTCTGAATTGGAGGAGCTGGGAAGAAAGCTCCCTGATAAGCCGGAGGATGCGAATGAGCTCTTTGATGAATATAGGATGAAATACTACAGTATCATGAGGAATGTCAAAGAAGAGGATATAAGATGGCAAAACATGCTGGAGCTGCAGTTAGAGTATAGAAAGGCCTTTATATATAATATTGATGACCAAGTACTTCAATGCATACAAAATAAATTCTGCGAATTGCCATTTTTGATAGAAGCCAGGAAAGAAAGAAGTCTTGTTTATGATAATATATTAGACAAGAAATGGATAATGCATAGAGAAATAGCTGGAGATATAGTGCCATGGAGATACAGCTTCTTATACAAGGGTAATCGGGAAAAACTGTTGGAACGGGTAAGAGCTGCAGGGGTTGATATAAGCAGCTGGTATCCGCCTCTCCATAAAATGTATTCCCGACAAGAGGACAGTTTTTTTCCTAATGCAATACAGATGGGAAACCAGATAATAAACTTATGGGTTACTCCTGCTTATACTCTGGATAAGATTAAATCTGATGCAGCTATAGTTAGTAAGCTGCTGGAAGAATAGGTGATCAGATATGGATTACGAAATTCAAAAAAAATGGGAGGCCTTGCATAAGGAAGCCCGCTTCAGACCTAAATATCCTAATGAAACAGTAGTTCAGTTTGTGTTTAGAAACTTCAAAAGGGACGGAAGTGCAAAAGTGCTGGATCTTGGCTGCGGAGCCGGACGGCACATGTTTTTTATGGCAAGAGAAAATGTGGATGCCTATGGTATGGACTTATCCCAGGAAGGAGTAGAATACACGAGGAAATGTCTTGAGGAATGGGGATTAAGAGGTGAAGTCAAAGCAGCGGGGGTTGATAGTATACCTTATGAAGATAATTTCTTTGATGGGATTATCTGCTATGGTGTGCTTTATTATTGCACAAAGACGATTATTGAAAAAGCTGTGGAAGAAATTTACCGTGTAATGAAGCCGGGAGCAAAGGGCTTGGTATTAGTAAGAGATATTGAAGATTATAGATTCGGAAAAGGACGCCGGATAGAAAAAAATACCTTTATAGTGGAGGAAAGGGATGTAAATAAGTCTTCCTTCAATGAGAACGGCATGACAATGCATTTTTTTGAAAGGTCTGAGCTTGAAGAGCTTTTCAACAGGTTTGAAAACGTTATAATTGATAGAATTACAGAAACCCATGAAAATGAAAAGTATTCAGATTCCAACTATTTGGTGACATTCCAAAAAGGAGGTGCTGATAAATGATATTATCGGGGCATCAGCCTAATTATCTCCCCTATCCGGGCCTTATAGGCAAAATCATGTTAAGTGACAAATTTATATATGTTACCAAGGTACAATTTGAGAAAAAAAGCTGGCAAAACAGAAACAGGATAAGAACCTGCGAAGGATGGATCTGGCTTACAGTACCTACTCTCACAAAAGGAAAATTTACACAAAATATATGTGAGGTAGAAATTAATAATGACGAGGATTGGCGTAAAAAGCATATGAGAGCTATAGAGCTTAATTATGGCAAGGCGCCTTTTTTTAAGGAATATCATGATTTTCTGAAGGACTTATATTCTAAAGATTGGTTGTATCTTAGTGAGCTTGACATATATTTTATGAATTTTATTCTTAAGGAACTGGATATAAAAACCGAAATTCTATATGACAAAGATTATTGTTTTGAAGGGAATAAAACGGATCTATTAACGGACATGACCAGGCAGTGCGGTTGTGATACATATCTCTCAAACAGCGGCAGCAGTGCTTATGTAGATATAAATACTTTTATTGATAACGGCATGAATCATATATTCATGGAGTACATAGGGGAAGGCTATAGGCAGCAGTATGCGGGTTTTGAAACAAATACGTCGATAATTGATATGCTGTTTAATTGCGGCAGATCCGGTACGAAAGCAATCTTAAGCAGTAAGAACAATTATAGAATCAGTGCTGTTAATAACAATCTGAATTAAAGAGGCGAGAAAAATGTTGGGAAACGATAATAAATGTTTTATCATTGCAGAGGCAGGAAGCAATCATGACCGTGATTTAGGGCAAGCAAAAAAGCTGATAGACATTGCCAAGGATGCAGGGGCAGATGCCGTTAAGTTTCAATTGTTTTCTGCGGATAAGATAGCGGCGGATACAACTCACCCAATATCACAATTGGGCAGCGAATATGGCAGCGTTAAAACATTATATGATTTGTACAAGGGGCTGGAACTTCCCAGGGAGTGGGTAGGTGAGCTGAAAGACTATGCAGTTAGCAAGGATATAATGTTTCTAGCTACTCCCTTTGACTATGAAGCTGTTGACATACTTGAAGATATTCAGACAGAAGCTTATAAGGTTGCTTCCTTTGAGATTGTAGACATTCCTTTTATAAAATATATAGCAGGGAAGGGTAAGCCAATTATTCTTTCTACCGGTATGGCAAGCCTGGGGGAAATCGAAGACGCTGTAAAGGCGATTTATGAGCGGGAAAATAGTCAAACAGCTTTACTGCACTGTGGTATAAGCTATCCAATGCCTATGGATGAAGTTAATCTGGCTGCTATGGATACTTTGCGCCAGGCATTTCAAGTGCCTGTGGGATATTCCGACCACACGCCGGGAATAACTGTTCCGATAGCTGCTGTAGCCCGTGGTGCCCAAATAATAGAGAAGCATTTTACAGTGGATAAAACGCTTAAGGGACCGGATCACAAATTCGCACTAAACCCGGATGAACTGAAGAATATGGTAAAATCCATAAGAGACGTTGAGAAGGCAATAGGATCATGTATAAAGAGAAATACTGCTTCAGAGGAATTGCATAAAGCAAGAGGAAGAAGAAGTATCTTCGCTATTACTGATATAACTGAGGGAACGGTTATCACTAAGGACATGATTGGAATACTGAGGCCAGGTGTTGGCTTAATGCCGAAGTATGTTGATATAGTAATAGGAAGAAAAGCTCAGAAAGATATTAAGAAAAATGAGCCTATTACCTGGGAGGTAATATGAGGATACTTATAAGGGCGGATGGAGGCAACAGTGTCGGTATGGGCCATCTCATGCGTACCTCTGTATTAGCGGGGAAGCTGGAGCAGTATGCAGAGATTACATATGTGTGCAGAAAAGCTGAACAATATTCTCCGGGTGTGGATTGGCTGCAAAGCAAGGGATACAAAGTTGTACTCACTGAAGGCAGGGATATTGTAAACGAGCTTGCTGATAAAAAGGCTGATTGCCTAATCACGGACAGCTACGATGTGGACGAGGAATATTTTATAAAAACAAAAGGGCTTTTCCCGTATACAGGATATATTGATGACTTGAACCAGCATAGATTCATGCTGGATTTTATAATAAACCAGAATGTTTATGCAAAAGATTTAAAGTACGACATAAACGGAGATGCAAAGCTTTTCTTGGGTGTTGAATATGCAATGCTGAGAAAAGAATTTGAGAGTATTACCGAGAAGAATATAAGGACAGATTTGAAGGATATACTTATAACAGTTGGGGGTTCGGACAATTTTAACTATACTCAAGATATCATATCAAGCATAGGAAAGTCATTTTCCGGTACCTGTCTTCATGTTGTAATAGGGCCTTTTTTTAAATACAAAGATAATTTATTAGCCATAAAGGATTCAAATATAATATTTCATCAGAATGCTGATATGTCCGCATTAATGCAAAACTGCGATGTTGCCGTAACAGGCTGCGGAAGTACAATATATGAGCTGGCTGCTTGTGGAGTGCCTGCTATTGGAGTAGTTGCTGCAAGCAATCAAAATATGGCAGCGGATAAAATGCAGCAAATGGGAGTTTTATTTAAGGCACAGCCTCAAGAAATACCTTTGATACTAAATAAGTTAACTTATGATACCAGACTAGGCATATCTAAAAAGGCAAGACAATTGATTGATGGCAAAGGCAGCAAAAGACTGGCGGAAGGAATAATAAACATTATGAGAGGTAGATAAGTATGGAAAACAGCAGAATATATGTTGCAGGGCACACTGGCCTTGTTGGTACTGCACTGACAAAAGCATTGCTGCAAGGAGGCTATGATGATTTGATACAAAAGTCCCATAAGGAATTGGACCTGACAGATACAAACGCAGTAGATAAGTTTTTCGGAATGTACAAACCGGAATATGTGTTTATGGCAGCAGCAAAGGTAGGAGGTATAATTGCTAACAGCACCTATCCCGCTGATTTTATTTATCAAAATATCATGATTGAAACAAACATAATTCATAGTGCATATAAGCATAGCGTGAAGAAACTTCTTTTCTTCGGCAGCTCATGTATATATCCTAAGAATAGTATCCAGCCTATAAAGGAAGATTATCTGTTCACCGGACCTTTGGAGCCTACGAATGAAGCATATGCAACAGCAAAAATCGCCGGTCTCAATATGTGCAGAGCTTATAACATGCAGCACAGTACGGATTTTATCAGCATCGTACCATGTACTATTTACGGACCGGGTGATAATTTTGACATTAACTCATCTCATGTAGTGTCTGCCATGATAAAGAAGTTCCATGAAAGTAAATTGAATGGCGCTCCACAGGTAGAACTGTGGGGAGACGGAACTCCTATCAGAGAGTTCTTGTATGTGGATGACTTAGCAGATGCTGCTATATTTCTGATGAACAGCTATAGTAGTAATGAGTTTATAAATGTGGGTACAGGTAAGGGTGTATCTATAAAGCAGCTGGCAGAGCTTATCAAGAGAATTGTTGACTATAAAGGACAAATTAAATGGAATACTGATAAACCGAATGGGATGCCTAAAAAGCTGTTGAATATTGAAAGATTGCAATCTACCGGCTGGAGGCATAAAGTTAAGCTGGAAGACGGTATTGTAAAAACCTATGAATGGTATATGAAGAATTTATAGATATGGGGGATAGCTATGCATGAATTTATTCCTTATGGAAGGCAGTGTATAGATGAGGATGACATACAAGCAGTCGTGGAAGTTCTGAAAAGCGACTACATAACTACAGGACCGAGGATTGAAGAATTCGAGCAAAAGCTGAAGCAAGTCACTCATTCCAAATATGTAGTGGCAGTATCAAATGGCACTGCTGCATTGCACTGTGCTTGCTTAGCCGCAGGAATAAAGGCCGGAGATGAAGTAATAACAAGTCCGATTACCTTTGCTGCCTCAGCAAATTGTGTGCTTTATACAGGGGCAAAGGTTGTTTTTGCAGACATTGACCCTGATACCTACAATATTAGTCCTGAGGATATCAGAAGAAAAATTACAGACAAGACAAAAGCCATAATACCGGTACACTTTACAGGTCAACCCTGTGATATGGACGAAATAAAGAAAATTGCATCAGAGTATAAACTTACAATAATAGAAGATGGTGCACATGCCTTAGGCGCAGAATACAAAGGTGTTAATATAGGCAGCATAGGGGATATGACCACTATGAGCTTTCATCCGGTAAAGCACATTACTACCGGAGAGGGTGGAGCAATAGCTACAAATAGCGAAGAATTATATAAAAAGCTTAAAGTGTTCGGTACCCATGGTATAACTAAGGACAAGAATTTACTCCATGAATATCATGGTCCGTGGTATTATGAACAGCAATATTTGGGTTATAACTATAGGATTACTGATTTTCAAGCGGCTCTTGGAATATCCCAAATGAGTAAACTTTACGGTTTTCTTAAGAAAAGACGGGAATATGCTGAGCTGTATAATCAAGCCTTTATGAATACTGAAGGATTGCTAATTCCCCATCAGTTGAACGATACAAATTCTGCATGGCATTTGTATGTTATACAAATGGAGCTGGAAAAGTTGAAAATTGACAGAAGAGAGTTCTTTGAAAAGCTTAGGGCAGTGAACATTGGCGTAAATGTACATTATATACCTGTATACTACCATCCCTATTATAAAGCTTTAGGCTATCAAAAGGGCTTGTGCCCTAATGCGGAGAGATTATATGAGAGAATTATAACTCTGCCCCTTTATCCCAAGATGACAAAGCAGGATATTGAATATGTAATTGAAGCAGTAAAAAGAATTGCAGAAGAAAATCTTATATAGATTAGGATGTGATTACAGTGTCAAAAGTGGTTTGTATAATACAAGCAAGAATAGGATCTGCCAGACTTCCTGCGAAGGTTCTGAGAGAGCTTTGCGGTAAGCCTATGCTTGCTCATGTAATACAAAGAGTCAAGGAAGCAAAAACAGTTGATGAAATCATAATAGCAACTACGACCAATGAAAGTGATAGTATAATTTCGGAATTGGCATTATCAATGAGGGTAAAAGTCTTTAGGGGTTCTGAGCAGGATGTATTGAGCAGGTATCTGGGAGCTGCCAAGGAAGCAGGTGCAGGTATAGTGATCAGGATTACCAGCGATTGTCCTCTTATAGATCCGAATACCATTGATGCTGCTGTAAGATACTTTACAGATAATAGCTACGACTATATACAGGCATGCTCTGAGACAGGTTTCCCAAGAGGACTGGATACTGAGGTATTTACTTTCAAAGCTTTGGAAAAGGTTAATGGGATCGCTAGTGAAAGTTCTTACAGGGAGCATGTAACCTTGTATATGTATAGACATCCTGAAGAATTCAAAATTGGTTATTATAAAGCTCCGAAGGAGTTGAATCATCCCGAATGGCGGCTTTGTGTGGATGAAATAAATGATTTCAATTTGATTGAAATTATTTATAAAGCTTTGTACAAAGAGCCATATATAATAGCTATGTCGGAAGTTGCAGATCTGCTGGAAAAACGGACGGAGCTTCTTGAAATTAATAAAGATGTAAAGCAAAAGACAGTATAGGAGTTGATATATATTGAATACACTTGTTACAGGAGGCGCAGGCTTCATCGGACGTTGGACAGTAAAAAAGCTCCTTGAAGACGGGCATAAGGTATGGATACTGGATAACCTGTCAAACGGTTCACTGGATAATATTAATGAGTTTTACAGACATGAAGCTCTAATTGGATTTGTAGAAGGTGATATCAAGGATAAAGGCATATTGGAAGAACTGTTTGAAAACAGGTTTGACATATGTTATCACTTGGCAGCCAGTATAAATGTCCAGGATAGTATTGATGATCCCGGTACCACCTTTGAAAATGATGTTGTAGGAACCTTCAATATATTGGAGCAATGCAGAAAGCATAATACAAAGCTGGTATATATGAGCACCTGCATGGTATATGACAGAGCAGGCGGTGAAAAAGGAATAAATGAACTGCATCCTATAAAACCGGCTTCTCCTTATGCGGGAAGCAAAATAGCAGGAGAGAACCTGGTATTGTCCTATTGGTATGCATATAAGCTTCCGGTAGTTGTAATAAGGCCTTTTAATACCTATGGACCATTCCAGAAGTCCAGCGGGGAAGGTGGAGTTATTGCAATATTTGTAAAGGGGAGTGTGGATGGCAAAGCTCTTTCTATATACGGAGACGGAAACCAGACCAGGGACTTCCTTTATGTAGAAGATTGCGCCGATTTTATTTTGCGGGCAGGATACACAGATAAAGCTGATGGGCAGATAATAAATGCAGGTACCGGTAAGGATATTACAATTAATGACTTAGCTTTGCTAATTGCTAAGGATAAATCCAGGGTAGAGCATGTGGCTCATATACATCCACAAAGTGAAATACATAAACTGCTGTGCGACTCAGGAAAAGCCTTCAGACTTCTTTCATGGGAACCGGAAACTACAATAGAAGAAGGAATTGCAAAAACAGAAAAATGGATTATGGAAAGATATTACGAATAAAAGCTTCTTAATGAAGCTTTTTTCTGTTTTGGCGCAAAGAACTATAAAGAAAATTAGATTTTATTACGATATATAAGTAAAGAAAGGATTCAATATTTCCAAGGAGGGAGAAAAGTGAAAATTAATGGTAATCAGGCTAATCTCAATGGTAATCAGGCTAATATCAAAATAAGCATGGCTGTAAAACAAAGTGCGGGTAGTCAGCTACAGGTACAGGCACCCAAAAAAGAAAGGAAATCAGAGGATATAAGAGATGTTGCATTAAATCCCAAATCTGAAGATGATATGGATGAAAAGCAGTGGATAGATGTAATAGAGAAGGCTAACAAAGCAATAGAAGGTGCAACATGCAGCTTTGAATATTCAATACATGAGCAGACTAAGCAAATCATGGTCAAAGTAATAGATAATAAAACTAAAGATGTAATACGGGAGTTCCCACCGGAAAAAATACTGGATATGGTAGCAAAAATGTGGGAAGTGGCAGGTATTATAGTTGACGAAAGGAGGTAATCAATATGGCTAATAGTATATCCAGTGCCTTAAGCAGCCAATTAAGGATATCGGGACTTTCATCCGGCTTGGATGTAGACAGCATAGTTCAGCAGTTGATGACCGTAGAACAGACTAAGGTGGACAAAGTAAGGCAGAGTAAGACACTGCTTGAGTGGAAAAGGGATGATTACCGATCTATAATAAACTCCATCAGGGCATTTAAAGATGAGTTTTTTGACGTATTGAAACCGGCAACCAATCTGAGATCGGCAGCTTCTCTGTCAGCTTATAAAACAACCTATAACGGTGCGGACACATCGTCCTATTTTACAGCAACAGCAGGATCCAGTGCAGTGGCGGGAACTTTTAATATAAGCGATATCAAACTGGCCAAATCGGCAAGAGCAGCTTCCGGCAGTTCGGTTACGGGTGATATCATCGGAAGTGCAATAAGTATAAGTAGTGGAACCATTAGTGCAGCAAATGCCAATAACAAAATTAATGTCACATTTAACGGAACAACTAAGGAAATCACTCTGGATGACGGGCTGGCGGACATAAATGCTGTAGCAAGCAATTTGAATTCTAAGTTGGAAGAAGTCTTTGGGACTGGAGAAATTACAGCAGGTGTTGATGGAAGCAGTATAACTTTTACTACTGCAAGTACAAATGTTCTTAGTATAAGCGGCGTAGACGGCAATAGCGGGCTTGAAGCACTTGGATATCTGGATGCTAATAAATCTAATAAATTAAATCTAAAGGCAGCACTTTCAGATATTTCAAGCTTTTTTGGTATATCGGATTTAACTCCTGCTGATGGTGACGGTGATGGATACGACATTGAGTTTACAGTTAATGGGGAGGAATTCCAATTTAAATCATCCCAGACCTTGAACGAAGTTTTTTCTACTGTTAACGGGAATTCAGCTGCTGGTGTCACAATGTCCTATGATCAGCTGAATGATAAGATAGTGGTACAGTCAAAGGATACAGGACTTGCTTCCGGGATAAAAATTGATGATGTATCCGGCAATGGAAATCTTATGGAGGTATTAGGTTTATCAGGAACTGATGTAACCGGCACCAATGCAAGCATCACTTATGATGATGGCTCTGGAGCGCAGACAATAACCCGGTCCAGCAATGATTTCACAATCAATAATATAGCATTCAGCTTGAATAAGGAGTATTCAAGTGCTGTTGGTGACCCGATAGAGGTAAAAATATCAGGGGATCCGACCAAAACCCTTGAGCTTGTAAAGAGTTTTGTAAGTAAGTATAATGAATTGATTGGCAAGATAAATACTGAGCTTTCAGAAAAAAAATACAAAGATTATTCTCCGCTTACAGATGAGCAAAAAGCTGAAATGAGCGAAAATGACATTGAACTGTGGGAAGAGAATGCTAAATCCGGTATGCTCAAAAATGACAGCGTTTTGAGCGGTTTTGCAAGTAAGATGAGGGAAATGATATATAAAGATGTGGATGGAGTTTCAACGAAACTTTATTCCATAGGCATTACCACAGGAACATGGGATCAGAAAGGAAAACTTGTAATAGACGAAACCAAGCTTAAAGAGGCTATTACCAATTCGCCGGATGAGGTAATAAGTTTATTTACGAAAGCATCTGATACTGCATATTCTCCAGATATGAGCGCTGAGGATAGAGCTACCCGGGACAGTGAAAATGGGATAGCCAACAGGCTATACGATGTTATGCAGGATTATATAAGGACAACGAGAAACAGTGAAGGACAGAAGGGCCTACTGCTGGAAAAAGCAGGTATCATAGGTGATGTAACTGAGACAAATAACATAATTTCAAAAGAAATTTCATCAAAAGAGTCATTGATAAGTACTTTACTGGATAAGCTTGCTGATAAAGAAGACCAGTATTATGAGAAATTCACTGCTATGGAATCATATATAAGCAGGATGAACAGCCAGTCTTCGTGGTTATCACAGCAGCTGGGCTAGTACTTTTTAGCACAACTTATTTCCAGCCTTCAGGCGTTAAAAATGTACTTCATCTGTTTAGTGCCTCGCATGCCCTAAAAGTAAATTACGTTACGAGGCACTAGAATAACTGATATGAGTGCGGATAAAATATTAGGGGGATTATATTATGGCGGAAATGAATGAAGCAATAAGACATTACCAACAGGGAATGGGGCGAATAAACACAATGCCTGGCAATACTTTTAATCAAAAACAGAATATTAATAAAACTGTGAGGCAAAACAGCAACCCATATCAACAGTATCAGCAGAATACCGTCAATACGTCCACACCACAGGAGCTGACATTGATGCTGTACAATGGTTTGGTAAGATTCTTAAAGCTTGCCAATCAAGGAATAGAAGAAAAAAATATTGAAAAGGCAAATAACTATATAATAAGATCCCAAGCTATAATAATAGAGTTCATAAGTACCTTGGATATGCAGTATGAGGTTTCTGAAGGGCTTTGTTCCTTGTATGACTATATGAACAGAAGGTTAATTGAGGCAAACATTAAGAAGGATAAAGCTATTGTAGAAGAAGTGCTAGATTATGCTGAAGAGCTTAGAGATACTTGGGCGAAGGCTATGAAGCTTGCAAAACAGCAAACAGATGCTGCGCTTTAGATACGGGTAGGAATGCATTGTATATATAAGGCGGCCAATGGTCGCCCCTACTATTTTTTTTGGAGGTTTTTATGGATAATGAAAATAGTGTGATAAGCGAACTTCTTAGCTTGATTGATAGAAAGAAGCAATTATTCGATAACATAATGGAAATTACTTTGAAACAGAAAATAGATATTGAGGAGAATAAAGCAAATAATATAGGAGAACTTGTTGAATATAAACAGTCTGCTATAGATAGAGTTGATGAAATCGACAAGCTTTTTTCCGAAAGGTTTAACCTGCTGAAAAAGCAGTTAAAAGTTAATACTTTAGAAGAAGTCGATTTTACAAAATATCCTATATTGAAAAATCTGAAGATTAAGGTCGAAGAAATAATGTCGCTGGCACAAAAGATAATGCAAATTGAGGAATCCAATAAAGAGAGGCTTACACTAATAATCAACGGGTTAAAAAAAGAAATGAAGCAGATAAATATTGGGAAAAGGTCTATAAAGGCATATGAGAAGCCTATAATTAACAATGATGGCATATATGTTGATAAAAAGAAATAATTTTGTTATGCGCTGCAAATGGTTTCAGAAAAGGTTTCCTTGCTTGCTGAATATTTTCAATAGAGGTTTTTTTAAGGGCTTTTTATAACAAAAGGGCTTGTGCAAATAAAGATTACAATATATAATATAACGTGTGGTGTATTATCTAGGTCTGTGGTTGAAAGTCGATGCTAGTCGCAGGCAAAACGATCCACGTAAGCAGGAGAAGCTCCTGCGAGCATGGTGCGGCTTAGAAATAAGTCCGTCCAATAAGTTTATTTATTGAGAGGTGCTGTAGTGAGGGGTTGATTCCTAGTAGCGAAACATCCAGACGGCGAGTGTGGGGTCAAAGACCAGGTCAGCTAGAAAAAATGCCATAAATATTTGAGGGTATGAGTGGGCGGTGCAAGAACGTTTTTCTTGGCAGTAAAGATTCCGGAAAGTTCTTACCCAACACCAACCTGGAGAGAAAAGAGAGGGATTTTTACATGTTCGAAGACAAAACGTTAGTATGCAAAGACTGTGGCAATGATTTTACATTCACAGCAGGTGAACAGGAATTTTACGCAGAGAAGGGTTTCCAGAACGAGCCAGCTAGATGCAAAGAATGCAGAACATCAAGAAAAAATACCAGCGGAAGAAATGGACAGAGAAGAGAAGTTGTTATGTATGACACAATTTGTGCAGAATGCGGCAAAGAAACTCAAGTTCCATTCAAGCCAACAAATGCAAGACCTGTATATTGCAAAGAGTGCTTTGATTCAAAAAGACAGTAATTAAAACCGCCTAATAGGCGGTTTTTTTATTTATCATATCATGTTTCAGCAGCAAATCTCATTTAAGCTGGTTTACCTTTCAAATAATTGACAGAATGAATCAAAATAATATTTTACATTATGTTCGCTCGACAAATTTTTGTCCCAAACCAATACACAATTTCTCAACAATAAGAAACTAAGAGAATCAAGTTATCAACAGACTTATGCACATTATCCACAGATAACATAAAAAATATGTGGATAAGCATGTGGATAGTGTGACTAAATCAGAAATACAAGGGGTAAAAGCAAGTTGCATTTATTTATATTCTTGTTCGCTTTACATAATAGAATAGTAGCGGCTGTTAAAATTATTTGAAAATTGCAAAACATTAGAAGGATTATTTTCTCAAATGTAGAATAATGTATATATAAACGGTAGCATAATAGTTGCGAAAGGAGATGTGTTTATGCGTACAATAGTCAGCGGGAAGAATATTGATATTACTGATGCTCTCAAGGATAGGGTGGAGAAAAGGCTTTATAAATTTGAAAGGTACTTCAGCCCTGATACCGAAGCCCATGTAACTTTAAGTGTTGAAAAGAACAGACACATCATTGAGGTCACAATTCCTTTTAATGGTGTCATATTAAGAGGAGAAGAAGCTACCGGTGATATGTATACTTCGATAGATAATGTTGTAGAAAAATTGGAAAGGCAGATGAGGCGTCAAAAAACCAAGCTTGAAAGAAGAAATAAAGATGGAAACATTAAATTTGAGAACTGGGCTGCTCCAGCAGAGGAGTTTGAGGATGAGGAAATAAGAATAGTAAGGACAAAGAGATTTGCCATGAAGCCTATGCCCACAGAGGAAGCAGTACTACAAATGGAACTTCTGGGACATAATTTCTTTGTATTTTCAAATGCAGAGACTGAAGAAGTAAATGTATTATATAAGAGAAAAGATGGAAACTATGGTTTAATAGAACCAGAGTTCTAAAAAAAACGGCCGACTTATTCGGCTGTTTTTTATATAACGAGGGATGCAAGGGGGAGAATCCTTATATCGCTCATTGCGGGCGGGAGGACAACTTGCTAAAGCTTCCGGGAACTATAGGGTTCCCTATCGAAAAGAATGCAGAAAGAGATGCATTCTTTTTCTGTGAGCAGAAACTACTTACAATATGTATCAAACTCAATAAATAGATATAAAATGGAGTGTGTGGTATAATATGGTTAATAATAATTAATAGTATTTAGTGAAATTAAATAGTACTTATTACCTACTGCATAGTACTTTCGTAGCGATTTATACGGGCAATGGAGGGATTTTGATATTTTGGTAGAAATAGATATAACGCACTTTATTTTAGGGGGAATTGCCTTTGAACAGCACGAAGAGTTGTATGCAGAACGATATTCAATCGATTATATGCAAACTTCCGGATATAATTAATTGCAGTATTGTTTATGATGAGGACGGTAATATTGAAGAGATACACGTACTAGCTGCTGTAGGAAGAAATGTTAAGCAGTTGGTAAGGGATATCCAGTCAGCTATAAGTGCGAAATTCAACATTGCTGTGGACTATAAAAAGATTAGTATTGCTCAGATTAACGAAACGGAGTTCAACGAAGCAAGGGTCAGAATTGAAAGCATTGCTGTGAAAACTATAGACAATATGATTGAAGCAACAGTAGCACTTTCTTATGATAACAAACTATTTGAAGGGAAAAGCAGAAAGGTCAAGTCGAAGTCCAACCGGGTAAAGGCAGTTGCTGAAGCAACTTTATCAGCTCTTGAGTCATATTTGGGCATTAATGGCATATTATATTTAGAAGATTTGGAAAGTTACAAAATATCAGATAAAGATGTATATGTATCTTTAGTAGGTTTTTCTCAGGACAATATTGAAGAATCCCTTTCGGGCAGTTGTATAATCAGTCTTGATGAAAACGAATCCGCGGTTAAAGCTGTGCTCGCAGCAATAAATAGGAAAATAAGTACAGTAGCATAAACAAATGGTAAAGTATGGCCGACATATTAGCAAGCGGAGAGTTTGCCTGCCCCAAATAGCGGTAGGGCAGAGCCTTGAAATAAAGGAGGAGCAAACAGTGAGAAAGATAATAGGTATACTATTGACTATACTTACATTAGTATTAGCCGGAGGCGCATTCCAGAGTTGGGTATAAAAGCAGAATAAGATATGTCGGCCATAATAATGAGGTGAAGGTATGTCATATAAACTTAAAGCATATGTTACCATAATTATACTTTTAGGGGTTGCATTCTTTTTTTATACACTTAATAGCACTCAAAATATCGATATTGTTGGTGTATTAGTATTTTCATTATTGTCTATTATAGCAGAATCATTACTCATTATAACCCCAGGTGAGAGAGGGTTATCAGTAGGGTTTGCAGTAGCGCTTTCTGCAATACTTGTGTTTGGTGCTCCTGAAGCAGCATGGATTGCAAGTATTGGGATTATGCTAAGGGTAATTAGAAAAGATAATAAGTTGTATTATTTAATCAATTATCCAATTTATAAAACTCTGTTTAATGGAGCTAATACAGTATTATCAGCTGGAATAGCAAGTTTTTCTTATGAGGCTTTGGGCGGTATTCCTGGAAGTATAAATCTATACAATTTTATTATACCTATAATAGTGTGTATTTTCTCATGCATTATAGCCAATGCTATAATTATGTCAATTCTGATGCACCTTGTCACCGGCGAGAATTTTCTAAAAAATTGTTACAAAAATATAGTTTGGGTAGTGAAGGATTACTTTGCAATGGCCCCACTTGGTATTCTCATGGCTATAGCTTACATAAATTATGGTATAATCGGTGTCTTGCTTTTCTTTGGCCCGCTGCTTTTTGCCAGATATTCCTTCAAAATGTATATTGATATGAGGAGCATATATATAGAAACTGTGAAATCTTTATCCCAAGCAGTTGAGGCTAAGGATCCGTATACGAACGGACATTCACAGAGGGTGGGGGAGTATGCATGCAGTCTTGCTGAAAAACTTGAATTGTCGCCCAAGAGGATAGAGAACCTCAAGATAGCGGCGATACTTCACGACATAGGCAAGATAGGCATATATGAAAGTATACTTAATAAGCCCGGAAAGCTTACAGAGGAAGAGTTCGACATGATTAAGCAGCATCCTGAGATTGGGGTTAAAATTATAAAGGATATCGATTTTTTAAAGGATGTTTCAAAAATTATACTAAGCCATCACGAAAGATATGATGGGACAGGCTATCCTGAAGGAAGGAAACATGAGGAGACAGTGCTTGAATCGCAAATACTGAGCATTGCTGATGTATTTGATGCTTTGACTTCAGAGAGGCCCTATAGAAGCGCAATGACAGTTGAGGAAGCCTTGGAAGTCATTGAAGATGGAAAGGGATGTCAATTTGATTATAAACTTGCGGATAGTTTTATAAATATGATAAGGGAAAATAAGGAGCTGAGGAAGATTGCTGGTTGAGAGCGTTGGTACTTCGATTGTAGTTGGAAAGTTAAGAGGTGGAAGCTTTTCAAATATTAAGGATGCCAGCATTGAAAAGTGGTATTTTTTTGTTTCGGCGTTTCTGGTTGAATTTGCAGCAGTCTATATGGCTTCAAAAGGTGTCGGGTTCTTCATAGAGAATATTATGTTCATCCATGGCCTATCATATTTGCTTCTTTTTGCAGGCTTATATTTTAACCGGAGTACACTAGCCTTCAAGATAGTATTTATAGGAATATTTTTAAACTTCATTGTGATAATGGCAAACGGTGGACAAATGCCGGTTTCGGGAGAAGCAATGATAGGTATCGGCTTGACAGACAATATGAATAATATCAGAAATGGGAAGATTATTACACACACATTAATAAATAACCATACGGTATTTAAATATCTTGGAGATATTTTTGTTCTTCCAAAACCTTATCCAAGACCAAAAATTTTCAGCATTGGCGATGTATTTATGGCTTTAGGAATTTTCATTTATATTCAGCAAATAATGATTAACAAAATGGAAAAAGGAAAAAATGTGCAGTATATGGAATAGTACATGTACTGCATTTGTTTTTTATAATTTGAAGACTAAAGTATATATAGGTTGCACCAAAGAAATTTCAAGGAAGAATTATGCAACCTAGTGCTTTTTAACACAACTTACTTCTAGTCTTCAGGTGTTAAAAATGCACTACATCTGTTTGGTGCCTCGCCGACCCTAGAAGTGATATACTATACGAGGTACTATGAAATTAGGGAATATGATTTTGCAATATTAGAGTGGAAATGCAAGATGGTTATTGCAAAACATATAAATTATGATAAAATATTATGTACGCAAAAAAATTAGGGCAGGTGAGTTTAAATGTCACACAGCAGCTATAATAATATAAAAAAATATGCGGCTTTTATTTTTATGATCTTTACAGTGATTTCAGGCTCATCTGAGAGACTTGATTCTGATAACTTTGTTAGGGCAGGAAGAAAAGCATTTATTAATATACTGGCGACCAACAGACAATTCATACAGAATACAAGGGTTTCAATAAATCAATCGGTTATTGGAAACACTACCAGGCAAAATGAGAGATTTAAAGATTACTTGGACATTAACGTGGATGATTCAGGTTTGAAGTATATCCATGTCTATATATCGTTATTGTTAATATTTGTATATTACTTAAACAACTTTATATTGAAGAATGGTATATGGAAGAATGCAGTATTTTGATTACCAAGTAGCTTATTTCAAAGTAAAATTAAAAGGAGAGATTGAATAATGTTTTTAGATAAAATATTTGGTAATCCTAACGATAAAGAAATTAAGAAAATAATGAAGATAGTCAATAAAATCAACGAGTTGGAACCTGAGATGCAAAAGCTAAGTGACGAGGAGCTTCAAAACAAAACCAATGAGTTCAAAAAAAGGCTTTCTGAAGGAGAGACACTGGATGATTTATTGGTAGAAACTTATGCGGTAGTAAGGGAGGCATCGGTCAGGGTACTCGGAATGCGACATTTTGATGTGCAGATGATAGGAGGAATCATACTGCATCAGGGCAGAATTTCAGAAATGAAAACAGGTGAAGGCAAGACCCTGGTTGCTACTCTTCCGCTGTACCTGAATGCCTTACAGGGCAAAGGCACACATCTGGTTACAGTAAATGACTATCTGGCAACATATCAAAGCCAGTGGATGGGGAAGCTTTATAACTTCCTGGGAATGTCGGTCGGACTTGTCGTTCATGATGTTGAAGGCGAAGAAAGGCAGAAAGCCTACAATGCTGATATAACTTACGGTACAAACAATGAATTCGGTTTTGATTATTTGAGAGACAACATGGTAATATACAAAGACCAGATGGTTCAGAGGGATTTGAACTATGCTATAGTGGACGAAGTGGACAGCATTTTGATAGATGAAGCCAGAACACCGCTTATAATTTCAGGAGTAGGTGAGAAGTCCACTCAGCTTTATTATATTTCCGATACCTTTGTCAGAGGGATTAAAAATGAAACTGATTTTACAATAGATGAAAAATCTCATACTGTAGTACTAACAGAGGAAGGTGTGGAAAGGGCCGAAAAATTCTTTAGCCTTGAAAATCTTGCTGATGCCAACAACATAGAGATACAGCACCACATAAACCAGGCACTCAAAGCAAGAAATCTTATGAGACGGGATATTGACTATGTAGTAAAAGATGGTCAGGTTATAATTGTTGATGAATTTACAGGAAGGCTGATGTTCGGAAGAAGATACAGCGATGGTCTTCATCAGGCTATTGAAGCAAAAGAAGGAGTCAAGGTGGAGAGGGAGTCTCAGACTCTTGCAACTATAACCTTTCAGAACTATTTCAGGATGTATGGCAAACTGGCTGGCATGACAGGTACAGCGAAGACTGAAGAAGATGAGTTCAGGGCAATTTATAATTTGGATGTAGTTGAGATACCTACAAATATGCCGATGATAAGAGAAGACAATCCGGACGCTGTATATAAGAATAAAAGGGGTAAATTCAATGCGGTAGTTGAGGAAATTGTAAGGTTGCATGACAAAGGACAGCCTGTATTGGTAGGTACAATATCTGTTGAAACTTCTGAAATGCTAAGCGATATGCTGAAAAAGAGAGGAGTACCACACGAGGTATTGAACGCCAAATACCATGAAAAAGAGGCTCAGATAGTGGCCCAGGCAGGACAGCCCGGAATGGTTACCATCTCAACCAATATGGCAGGAAGAGGTACTGACATAGTATTAGGTGAAGGGGTAACAGACCTGGGAGGGCTTCATATATTAGGTACGGAAAGACACGAGTCCAGACGTATAGACAATCAGCTCAGGGGACGTGCAGGAAGGCAAGGGGACCCGGGTTCCAGCAGATTCTTTATCTCTTTGGAAGATGATCTCATGAGGCTCTTTGGTTCGGAAAAAATAATGAAGCTTGTTGATACTTTAGGCATGGAAGAAGACATGACCATTGAGCATAGTCTGCTTTCAAAATCCATTGAAAACGCACAGAAAAAGGTTGAAGGAAGAAACTTTGATATAAGAAAGCATGTGCTCCAGTATGACAATGTAATGAACAAGCAGAGAGAGGTTATATACGGACAGAGACACCAGGTGCTTTTAGGTGAGGACATCAGGGGATACATCATGGAGATGGTGGCTGAGATAATAGGAAGTGCAGTTGCCAACTATACGGTGGGGAGTGAGTATGCTGAAGAGTGGGATCTCAAGGGGCTTTTGGACTATTTGAATCCTATTTTCCTTCCGAAGAATGCTTTCAGCATGGAGGAGCTTTTGAAGTTCACAAGGGATGAACTCCGGGAGGCTATAAACAATAAAGCCATAGAGGTATATGAGCATAAAGAATCCCAGGTTGATATTGAAATGATGCGTGAGCTTGAAAGAGTCGCGCTTCTAAGGTCTGTGGATAGAAAGTGGATAGACCATATCGATGCTATGGAACAGCTCAAAGAGGGAATATCGCTCAGAGCCTACGGGCAGCAGGATCCGATACAGGCATATCAGTTTGAAGGCTATGATATGTTTGAGGAGCTCATAAGGAATATAAAAGAGGATACCATAAAGTTTATTTATAATATTAATACTGAAAATGCGCCAAAGAGAGAAAAGGTGGCGGAACCAGTTGCCACAAACCAGGAACAAGGCGTGAGAAAGCCTGTTGTCAAGGAAAACAAAATAGGCAGAAATGATCCCTGCCCCTGCGGGAGCGGCAAAAAGTACAAGAAATGCTGCGGAGCGAACGATAATTAGGAGGTTTATTTATGTTGGAATTAGAACAGTATAAATACAGCTTATCCCAGATAGGAGAAGCAATAAAGGAAATAGAGGTGTCACTTTGACCTGACAGCGATACAGGAGAGAGTCTATGAGCTGGAGCAGGAGATGAACCAGCAAGGCTTCTGGGACGATGCGGAAAATGCAGGAAATATCCTGAAAAGGATAAAAGCATTAAAGGGCAAAATAGAAAAAATCCACAGCCTGAAAAAGAATTATGAGGATCTGGAAGTTCTGATTGAACTAGGAATGGAAGCTCAGGATGAATCTGTGATACCGGAAGTTACAACCAACTTTGAGACTTTATGGCAGAATGCAGAGGGCCTTAGGATTGAGACATTGCTTAACGGACAATATGACAGGAATAATGCAATATTTACAATACATTCCGGAGCCGGAGGGTTAGAAGCCCAAGACTGGGCAGAGATGCTGCTCAGAATGTATACAAGGTGGGCTGAGAAGAAGGGTTATGAAGTATCAATTCTTGATATGCTGACGGATTATGAGGCAGGTATAAAGAGTGCCACATTGCTTATAGAGGGTGACAATGCATACGGCTATTTAAAGTCGGAAAAAGGTGTGCACAGGCTTGTAAGAATTTCACCTTTTGATGCCGCCGGAAAGCGCCATACGTCTTTTGCATCGGTAGATGTAATGCCTGAGCTTGATGATGACGTAAAAGTTAAGATTGATGAAGAGGATTTGAGGATTGATACCTATCGTTCGAGTGGAGCGGGCGGGCAGCATGTTAACAAAACAGAGTCTGCTGTGAGAATAACTCATATGCCTACCGGAATAGTAGTTCAGTGCCAGAATGAGAGGTCTCAGCACAGCAATAAGGAAATGGCAATGAAAATGCTGGCTGCAAAACTCCTGGAGCTCATGGAACAGGAACATAAGGACAAAGTAGATGATATAAAGGGTGAGTATAGGGAAATAGCATGGGGCAGTCAGATACGGTCTTATGTAATGCACCCGTATAATCTTGTCAAGGATCATAGAACCGGTGAAGAGACAGGAAATGTAAGTGCAGTGATGGATGGGGAGTTGGACAGCTTTATTAATGCATATTTAAGCCAGAGGAATGGAATATAATTTTTATTCCATTCCTATAATCTCTACCTTCTTGCAGCCTTTGCAGGATAACAGCAATTCTAAAAGCTCTTCAGGATTTATATCCATAGGCTTGGTATCAATGGATGCGGTAAGTGAGGCGGTACCCATAACCGGTATGTTCTGATTTATCGTTATTATATTTCCCTTTGCAGAGGCAATTCTGTTTATAATATCTGAGAGTACTCCGGGAGTATGCTTGAGGATCATGAAAAGTGTAACAATCCTCCCCAGTTCTTGAGTAGTATAGTCAAATACACTGTCCTTATATTTATAGAAAGCACTTCGGCTCATCCCCGTCTTTTGACAAGCCTCTTGGATTGTAGCAGCATCGCCTGTCTTTAGCAGAAGCTTTGCGGCTATGACCTTTTCATATACTTTAGGGAGTATGCTGGAATCAACTATGAACATTTTTGCATCTACCATTATATAGTACCTCACTTTTCGTACGTAATGAGCGCACATGTGTGCGCAATTTATATACTAACATATATGCGTCGAGCGGGCAAGGCTGCCTAAAATTTTATATATTGAAAATATCAGTAAAAACAGATAGTATAATAAATGAGAGTAAACAGTACTACGGAGGAGAATACCAATGGACATAACCGCAAAATTGGCAAAAGAGCTGTCAGTTAAACTCTGGCAGGTTGAAAACGCAGTAAAACTCATAGATGATGGCAACACCATACCTTTTATTGCGAGATATAGAAAGGAGCTTACAGGGGAGCTTTCCGATACTATATTGAGAGATCTTAATGAAAGGCTTACATATCTCAGAAACCTCGAAAGCAGAAAAGCAGAGGTAATAAGGCTCATTGACGAGCAGGGCAAGCTTACAGAGGAGCTTAGGGCTTCAATTGAAAAAGCTGAGGTATTGCAAGAGGTGGAGGACCTATACCGTCCATATAAACAAAAAAAGAGAACAAGGGCTACCATAGCCAGGGAGAAGGGATTGGAGCCCTTAGCAGATATTATATGGAAACAGGAGCGTATAAAAGAAACTCTGGAAGAAATCGCAGCGAACTTTATAAATCCTGAGCTTGGAGTTCTGACTGCTCAGGATGCAATAAATGGTGCTTCGGATATAATTGCAGAGCTTATATCTGATAATGCGGAGTTCAGGAAGGAGATAAGAGAAGTAACCGTAAAGAATGGTAGTATTGCTGCAAAGAGCACTAAAGATGAGAAATCAGAGTACCAGATGTATTATGATTTCAGCGAGTCTGTTTTTAAGATTGCTCCGCACAGAATACTAGCAATAAATAGAGGAGAAAAGGAAGAATTTCTTAATGTCAAAGTTGAAGCACCGGCAGATAGAATACTTACATACTTGAACAATAAAACAATAATTGAAAATTCACCATATAGGGAAGTCCTTGAGCCAGTTATTAAGGATGCATATAACAGGCTTATTGCTCCATCCATAGAAAGAGAAATAAGGGGTGAGCTTACAGATAAGGCTGAGGAGCAAGCTATCAAGGTATTTGCTGCCAATCTCAGAAATCTTCTCTTGCAGGCTCCAATAAAAGGAAAGGTAGTAATGGGTTTTGACCCGGCCTTCAGGACCGGCTGTAAGATTGCAATAGTGGATGATACCGGAAAGCTTCTGGAAACTACCACGGTATATCTTACTCAATCTCAAAACCAAGTAGTGGAAGGCAAAAGGGTATTGGAGAACTTGATTAAAAAATATAATGTTGATGTTATATCCTTGGGCAACGGGACGGCGTCAAGGGAGTCTGAAAAGATATGTGCAGAAATCATCAAAGAAATGAATATGCCGCTCCATTATGTAATTGTCAATGAAGCCGGAGCATCGGTGTATTCGGCATCAGAGCTGGCTGCACAGGAATACCCGGATATAAATGTGTCTCTGAGGGGAGCAATTTCAATAGCAAGGAGGCTGCAGGACCCACTTGCAGAGTTGGTAAAAATAGACCCTAAGTCCATTGGGGTAGGACAATACCAGCATGATGTTGCCCAGAAGAAACTTTCCGAATCTCTTGGAGGCGTTGTGGAAGACTGCGTAAATAGTGTCGGAGTGGATTTAAACACAGCCTCACCATCCCTTCTGCAGCATATATCCGGGGTAAACTCAGGCATTGCCAAGAATATAGTGGTCTACAGGGAGGAAAACGGCAAGTTCAAGAACAGGAGAGAGCTGCTTAAGGTAAAAAAGCTTGGAGAGAAGGCATTTGAACAGGCAGCAGGCTTTTTGCGGATACCTGAGAGCAAAAACTTATTGGATAATACCTCAGTGCATCCTGAGTCCTATGAGGTTGCAGGGAAGCTCCTTGAGAAAGCAGGTTATTCCTTATCAGAGCTTACGCAGAAGGATATGACAAGTGTGGTACATGAGCTTACAAGCATGGATGTAAATGCACTGGCAGCAGAACTTAGCGTAGGAGTACCTACTTTGCGGGATATTTTAAATGAACTTCAAAAACCCGGCAGAGATCCAAGGGACGAAATGCCGAAGCCCATATTAATGTCAGATGTGCTCGACATAAAGGACTTAAGACCGGATATGATACTCACCGGAACGGTAAGAAACGTTATTGACTTTGGTGCCTTTGTAGATATCGGAGTACATCAGGACGGTTTGGTACACATATCGGAGCTGGCCGACAGGTTTGTCAGGAGACCTCTTGATGTAGTACAAGTGGGTGATATAGTGAAGGTTAAGGTGTTGGATGTGGATCTGGACAGAAATAGAATAAGCCTCAGTATGAAAGGCTTGAATTAATATAGGGGGGTTAAGAATGATACTTATTAAAAATGGTAAAATCTATACTATGGCAGACAAGGTATATGAAAAAGGCAGTATACTTGTTGAAAACGGAAAAATTGTTGCTTTGGGGGAGAATATAGAGGCTCCGGAGGATGCAGAGGTCATTGATGCTGAAGGTAAGTTGGTGATGCCTGGAATGATAGATGCCCACTGCCATTTGGGTATGTGGGAGGATGCTATCGGCTTCGAAGGAGCGGATGGTAATGAAGCAGTTGACCCTGTCACTCCACAGCTAAGGGCAATTGATTCAATAAACCCTATGGACAGGACCTTCGAGGAAGCCCGGGAAGGTGGAATAACTACCGTATGCACCGGCCCGGGAAGCGCCAATGTCATTGGGGGAACTTTCGCAACCATAAAGACTTATGGAAACAGAATAGATAATATGATAGTAAAAGAGCCTGCGGCTATGAAGATAGCCTTTGGTGAGAATCCAAAGAGAGTATATAATGAAAGGAAGACATCGCCTACAACCAGGATGGCAACTGCAGCAATACTAAGAGAGCAGCTTTTCAAGGCAAAGGCTTACAATGAGAAGCTTGAAAGAGCAAAGCAAGACCCTGATAAAAAGCCTGAGTTTGATATCAAACTTGAGGCTCTTGCCAGGGTAATAAGAAAGGAAATACCGCTAAAAGCTCATGCGCATAGAACGGATGATATATTTACCGCCCTTAGGATTGCAAAGGAGTTTGATGTGGATATTACTCTGGATCACTGTACTGAAGGTCACCTTATTGCCAGTGAGCTTGCAGCGGAAGGAAAGTATGTAATAAATGGTCCGCATCTTACCGAGAGGACAAAGTTTGAGCTAAAAAACAAGACCTTCAAAACTCCGGCAGCCCTGTGGAAGGCGGGAATTAAATTTTCCATCACAACAGACCATCCGGTTATACCAATACAGTACCTGCCTGTATGTGCAGGTTTGGCAGCCAGAGACGGGCTGGATGAGATGGAGGCATTAAAAGCTATTACAATAAATGCAGCAGAGATATTAGGTCTGAAAGACAGGTTAGGAAGCCTGGAAAAAGGAAAGGATGCGGATATTGTAATTTTTGAGGGACATCCTTTCCAGCTTACCAGTAAGATCTATGCAGTGCTGATAGACGGTAAGGTTGTATATAGAAGGTAGGTATACATTTACCTTTGAACAGAGTATAATATCTATAGTAATCGTGAGGTTACTATAGATATTTTGCTTTCCGGAGGTGAATTAATGCTTAAATATAATACTGAAAGTGTTGAAGAAACATTAAAAATAGGTGAGAAGTTAGGAAGATTACTAAGAAGAGGGAATATAGTATGCCTCTCGGGAGACCTTGGAGCAGGTAAGACTGCTTTTACACAGGGCATGGCAAAAGGTTTGGAAGTCTCCGACTATGTGACCAGCCCGACATATACCATCATCAATGAATATGAGGGCAGGTTGCCTCTCTACCACTTTGATGTATACAGACTCAATGATGTTTCCGAAATGTATGAGCTGGGCTATGAGGAGTATTTTTTCGGTGATGGAGTTGTGGTGCTTGAATGGGCGGATGTAGTAAGGGACATAATCCCAAGGGAGAGACTTTGGATTACAATATTGAATACTAAGGGAGACAATTCCCGTGAGATAATAATGGAGCCTACAGGTGAGGAATATGACAATATAGTGAAAGGAATGGAACACAATGAAAATCCTGGCTGTTGATACATCCACTTCTGCTGCAACAGCGGCAATAATGGAAGATGGCAGACTGATTTCCGAGTACATTTTAAATATAAGCAGAGCGCATTCACAGAGAATAATGGGTATAATAGATGACTTATTCAGAAACTCTGCAATTAAACCTTCTGAAATTGATTTATATGCATGTTCTGCCGGCCCGGGATCTTTTACCGGACTTCGCATTGGAGCGGCAATAATAAAGGGAATGGCTCAAACCTTTGGAAAGCCTGTTGCAGCAGTACCTACACTTGATGCATTGGCCTACAACCTATATAATTGTACAGGCTTGATTTGCCCAATGCTTGATGCTCAGAGAGGTATGGTATACAGCAACCTGTATTCGTGGGATAAAGGCAGACTTACAAAGCTTACGGATCTTAGGGTAATCCTGATAGAAGATTTGATAAAAATAGTAAAGGATAAGAAAGAACCAACTACCTTCCTTGGTGATGGTGCATTACTATTTGGAGAAAACCTTAGAAATGGTCTGGGAGGGTATAATATAACATCTTCCGGCAGCTTGCTGCCGCGTGCTTCCTCTTGCGGGGCTTTAGCTATGGAGATGTATGATAAAGGTATATTTGATACATACAATTCACTTAAGCTCACCTATATAAGGAAATCCCAAGCAGAAGTAGAATACGAGAAAAAGCAGAAGCTCGAGTTTTTTAATATGAGCTTTGAAGATATTGATCAGGTTTGCGAAATAGAGAACCTGAGCTTTTCAATGCCATGGTCCCGTGAGTCCTTTGAATCGGAGTTAGTAAAAAACAGTCTGGCAAGATATATTGTGGCAAAGGTTGACGGGAGGGTTGCGGCTTATGGAGGAATGTGGATTGTACTTGATGAAGCGCATATAACTAATATAGCAGTACATCCTGATTATAGAGGACAGAAAATCGGAGAAAGGTTAGTACTGGAGATGTTCAGGGCAGCAAAGGAGAGTAAAGCTGCTCGTATTACACTGGAGGTAAGGACTTCAAATGAGGCTGCGCGTAAGCTGTATAATAAGCTGGGCTTTCATGACTATGGAATAAGAAAGGGTTATTATGAAGACACCGGTGAAGATGCAGCAATAATGTGGAAAGAGTTGTCATAAATGTATAGTATATTATACCACATCAGACAATGATATTTTGAATACGTATATATAATTAGATATGGAATTAAAGGTACAGGTGTGTAGGGAAAGGTCTTGACTGTTCAGGCACTAATGATTTGTATTTATGAGATAGTAGGGTGGGGATAGGGTTGAATACCTCTGACATTGAAATAGTTAACCAGTGCCTCGGTGGAGATTTGAATGCTTTTGAAATACTCATCGAGAGGTATAAGCGGGCCGTGTACAATACGGCTTATAGAATGATGGGAAACAGGGAAGAGGCTGAGGATGTGTCCCAGGAAGCATTCATCAGAATGTATAATTCCCTTTCCAGATACAATCCTGAATACAAATTTATGACTTGGGCTATGAAGGTTACTACAAACCTTTGCTTGGACAGCTTACGGAAAAGAAAAGGAGAAATGTTACCAATAGATGAGGGTTTCGAAATTAAGGATGAAAAAGACACTCCCGAAGAAGAATACATAAGAAAAGAGAATCAAAAGCTGGTGCAGGATGCGATAATGAAGCTGCCGGATAAATACAGGGAATTCCTGATTTTATTCCATCTAAGAAATCTATCTTACCAGGAAATTATAGATATTACGGGTGAATCACTTACCATCGTTAAAAACAGGCTGTATAGAGCCCGGCAGATGCTTAAGGAAGAGTTAGTAAGCAGGGAAAAGGAGCGTGTGAAGTATGCAGTGCAAGGAAATAAATAATCTGGTTATGAAATATTTCGACGGGAATATCAGCGAACTGGAACGGGAAATGATAATAAAGCATAACGAGAAATGCTCCAACTGTGCACAAGAATTCGCAGCGCTCAGGGAAGCCTTAAACACATTGGAGGAACTCCCTGAGTTAGAAGTTCCTGCTGGATTTGAGTCAATGGTAATGAAAGGAATAATGACCCGGAGGGTATACGCTACAAATCCTAAGATTGTTGCTTTGGGGTTGATTTCTGTGCTGGGACTTATGATATTCGCCTGGAATATGGTAACTTTTGTGGCAATACCATTTATAAGCGAGAGCGGTGTGTTGATTGCAGCTCAAAATGTGCTTGCCTGTGGGTTTAACGTGATTTTTGATATTTTAGGCAAGGTACTTGTTACAGTTTCGGTGATGTTGGGAAAAATTCTGGTTTTAAGAAATGTTCTTCTGCGGGATTATATAGCCATTGTTACATTAATTGCACTGGCATTTATGGGTATTAACTTGTATCTCATCCACAGGCATAAACCACAAGAAAATTAGGAGGTTATTTATATGAAAATAAAAAGGGGAGCAGCGGTGCTGGCAGTCTTGATGCTTTCTGTAATGATGCTTTGCGCTTTCTCACCCGATATAGATAATAATGATAAGGTAGCAATATTCAAGGATATAGAGATTCCGGAAGGCACTACCGTCGATGGGGATGCATTTGCAATATTCGGGGATATGACTATAAATGGAGATTTGACAGGGAATGCGGTCGTAATATTCGGCAATATGTCAGTTTCCGGAACTGTTGAGAAAAATGTAATTTCAATTTTCGGTGAAATATCAGTAGAAAATAATGGCGCTATAACCGGAGATGTTACAGGAATAATGGGTAGAGTGGATAAATCTCCAAATGCAGCAATCAAAGGGGAAGTAACGGATTTAAGCACCCCCCTAAGCGTAAGAAAGCATTATAGTATTGTTCCGGGGGTATTATATGGAGACATGATTGCCCTGCTTATAGTATATGTATTCTCTTGCCTTGCCTTGCTGATTGCACCAGGAAGGATAAAACTGATGTCAGAGGAGAGTATGACAAGACCTGGCAGACACTTAGGTATAGGTTTCTTGACTATACTGTTGTCAATTCCGGTGATATTTGTACTATCAGTGCTATTTGCAATAACACTGGTAGGAATAATTTTCATACCGTTTATATTTATAGCATTTATTCTGGTTGCCTTCATTGGAATGACAGCCGTTGAGGTCGCCATAGGCTGTAGGATCGCAGGTCGTCTGGAGGGTGCTAATTCGGTGTACATCCATCTTTTAATAGGAGCTTTACTTGTGTATGTGCTGAAGGTAGTTCCCATATTCGGATGGCTGGCATACCTTATATTGGTTGCTTATGCCATGGGTGTTGCTGTTGATACACGGCTTGGATCCCCAAAAGCAGGAAGACAGAATACAAGTGTTTAGAGATGTAATATAATTGATGTAATTATTAACCTGAATTCCCTACAATCTATAACTATGCAATTGAATAAAGTCTTGTAAAATAAGCCCTAAGAAGTATTTAGGGCTTGATTTATTAGTAAAACATAGTTATGATTATAGGTATGTAGGAGGTGCGATATGGCATACAGAGTAAATCATTATGATAAAAAACAGGTGTCACATATGTTTATGAAGCAGTGTCTTATTGGGATAAAGAAAGGAAAAAGCCACTAAACAAGCAAGTCTGCATTGGAAAACTCGATAAAGATACTGGCGAGTTTGTACCTTCAAAACGTTTTGATGATAAACAGGCTGCGGTCAGAGATCCGAAGGTTACAGCAGGTGTTCAAGTCATTGGTCCATCTCTTATCCTTGATAAAATCACCAATGAGCTGGAAATAGATAAAATCCTTAAGAAGTGTGCACCTGATACATATAAGCACCTACTTACCATGACTTATTTCTTGGTTGCCAAAGGTGGTGCATTAAGCCATTGTGAGTCATGGTGTAAAGGTCATTCCAATCCGCTTGGCAGCATACTTATCAGCCAGAGAATAAGTGAATTGTTAAAAACACAAACCGAAGATGAACGGCAGACATTTTTCACTAAATGGTGTGAAAAAATATCCGAGAATGATTACCTCTGCTATGACATTACTTCTGTATCTTCTTATTAAGAGTTAAATGAATATGTAAAATATGGCTATAACAGAGACGGTGAGAAGTTACCCCAGATTAATCTCGCCATGCTCTTTGGACAAAACAGCAGACTGCCAGTCTGCTATAAAAGGATGCCCGGCAGCATTCCTGATGTAAGAACATTAAAGAACTTTATCAAAACGTTAAACTATCTAAATCTGTCTCAATTGCATATGGTTATAGACAGAGGTTTTTACAGTAAAACAAATATTGATGAGCTTCTTGAATATAAGCGCAAATTTACTATAGGAGTTCCTATTCAGAGGCAGTGGGTGGAAAGCATCATTGATGAATTCTATGAACAAATCCAAATGCCGGACAATTACAATAAAACAGACGTAGAAACTCTTTATGTAAAGACCAAGCTATATCCATGGGGAGAAAGCCGCAAAAGGACTTATGTTCACGTGTATTATAACTCTCATGTGGCTGCAGTTGCATTTGACAAATTCACAGAAGAACTCCTAACGTATAAAGAAGAATTGGAAAGCGGACAGCTTTTAAAGAGCCATGAAGAGTACTATCAACGTTATTTCATAATTAAGGAGATACCAAAACGCGGTTGCAAAGTACAATACAATAACGATACAATACAAAAGCACAGGAACCGTTATTCTGGCTTCTTTGTACTTCTCAGCAACGCCACAAAAGATGCAATGGATGCTCTTCGGATATACAGGAACAAGGATGTTGTTGAAAATAGCTTTGATGACTTAAAAAATCAGCTAGATATGAGACATTTGCGGGTGCAAAACTCACTGACAATGGATGACAGACTATTTGTTCAGTTTTTAGCCCTGATATTTATCAATGCAATACGTGAAAAAATAAGAAATAAAAAGGAACTTGAAAACTATACCACTAGAGAGCTACTCGAAGAAATGGACACCCTCACTAAAATTACATATTCGGGTAGATATGGTTCGATTATAAGCGAACCTACAAAAAAGCAACGCATAATTATGGAGGCCTTTTCGATAGAATTGTAACATAGTTACAGTTCTATCGGGAATTCAGGTTAAATATTTCTTAGAATATAAGGCAATAAAGGTAAGAATCAGATAGTACAAAGCTATTAAATAAATACTATTAGTATAATTTAAAACAGACATTATAAATTGAATTAAAAAGGGTGCTATGATACTACCTGTGCTATTGCAAAGTGAACAAATACTAAAGTAATAAGAAATATTATTTTCATCAGAATTTAAATAAAATATATTATTTAAAGCAGGCTGGAGGATTCCCATTAATATACCAATAGATAAATATATTACAACAGAGATAGCACTCTGCGAAAATAAGAATGAAAAATACAAAATTCCTAAATTAATATAACTGAAGGTAAGCCCCCATATAAATGGGATTTTTCTTTTTGATATTGAAAAATATGAACTGGAAATAACTGTACCAATTAAATATAATGAACTGAATAAAGATATTGATTTAACAATAGATAGATTAAATTGGCTCGCATATTTTGTAATTATGAAATTTGGATTTCCAATAAACAAATTTAATAAGAAAGTAAAAATTATTGGATAAAGAATAACTTTATCAATATTCCAAGAATTAAGCGTAACGTTCTTTTTGTTAGTCGATTCCACATTATTTTTTGAATTTTTAATAAACTTTAATTGCATTAACGGAACTAAAAATAGTAAAGCGTTTATTAAGCATATGTGTTCCATCATTAAAAACTTTTGCAATACAGGGGCAATAGAATATGCAATAAATATACCTAAATTCGAAGTAAGGAATAATGAAGATGAAACCTTAGTTATATTATCATTTGAAATATTAGTTTTGTTTATGATAGTTTGATTTAAAAAATAAAATGAACCTAAAACGTCAGAAATAAAATTTAAAATAATGATAATAAAAATACAACCAATAAACAGTCCTTTTTCAATATAAAAAAATATTAATAAGGAAATCAAAAGGTAGCAAGCAAATCTAATGAAAACACTTGTCTGTAATACTCTTTTCAAATTTCTATTTGAAATTATTTTTGAAATAATTGGACTAAAAATTCTTGGTAAATATTCCAATACTGTAACTAATGCTATAATCCAACCGGAAACATTATTTGAAGCTAGATAATTAAGTAAAATTGGAGCAAATAACACATCAGCAATACCTGAAAAAAAATTTGATATTATTATAGAATAAATAGTTTTTTTTTCAACAATCATAAAAACTTTTCTCCATCTTGACAAAATATAAGATATCAAAATTAATTATACTGCAAAAAATGTGTTTTTTGCAAGAACTTTTTACAGAAAAAGGGGGTGCGGACGTTTTCTTGGACCTTTAAGCGACTAACCCCAGACTCCTTCTGTAGTCTAACGGACTCTTACCTCCAAGTGATAGCTTAATCCGTTTCTTAGCATACCACTTTATATATTTATCCAAATGCTCCATGAACTGTGCTATCGAAATACCAGCCCAAGAGAAACCGTAAAACATCTCATTTTTAAGCCTGCCAAAGAAGCCTTCACAGGCAGAATTATCCGGTGAACATCCCTTCTTTGATATGGAACGTGTAAGTTTTGCCTTTTCCATTCGCTCAATCCAGCCTGGCCAACGGTAGTGGCAGCCACGATCAGAATGTATAATAGGATGCTCATCCTTTCTAAGGGTAAATACGGCTTCATCAAGCATTGTATTTACTAATTCAGCATCTGGTGATGTTCCAATAGTCCAGCTCACAGGCAATCCATCAAAGCAATCAATGATTGGAGATAGATATATTTTTCCAGCAGGAATATGAAATTCTGTGATGTCCGTAAGCCACTTCACATTAGCTTTATCAGCATAAAAATCACGATTAATGATGTTCTCTACCTCGGGGCTGATTTCACCTTTGTACGAGTTATATTTCTTGCGTTTGATGTTCGGAACTATTAATTGTTCTTCTTTCATAATCCGACGGATTACTTTTTCAGACACTATAATTCCTGCTGATTTAATAACAGAGTGAATTCTACGATATCCGTAGCGACTAGATGATTCATCAAAGATTACTTTTATCTGTTTTCTTAAATCATCATGCTTATCAGTTTTGCTTAAAGCAAGTGCCTGATAACAATAACTGCTTTTGGCCATATGAAGTGTTTTGAGAAGATACTTTAATTGGTATTTCTCACGCAGGGCATTAATCACTATGGCCTTTTCACGATTGGTAAGTGTTTTAAGATTAATGCCCTGGTCTTTTTTTATGACTTCTGCAGCTGTTTCCAATATATCTCGCTCTAATTGTAAACGGTAGATCTCTTTTTGAAGTTCATTTACCTCTTCTTCCAGGCGTACCTTTTCTGCTAGTAAATCATTTGATTTAACTTTACATTCAATATCACTAGAATTATTTAAGGTTTTATGTTTCTTTGGCATAGGTCGATCATATCCTTTACTTAGAAGCTGACGTTTCCAGTTATAAAGCACCTCTCGTGTTACACCTATTTCAGCGGCAACTTCTTTGGCAGGTTTACTTCTTGAACATAAGGAAATGACAGCTTGTTCTTTTTGCTCATGAGTATATTTTACTAAAGAACCGCCTGAGCGACAATGATGTTTTTTTTCAGGAGCGATTTCATTGATCCATTTATCTAGCTCTGGTCGGCTAGGATATCCAAGCGCCTTAACAGTACGTGATACACATCGACCGTGCTCTAGGTAGTAATCAACAGCCTTTCGTTGATCTTCATCAGAATACTTGGGTTCCTTGGTAAAATCCTTGTGAAGATTCCCGTTTTTGATATATTCTTCGTACCAATTTGTAAGAGCTCTTCTTGATGGATAACCGAGCTCACATATCACCGTTGCATAACTCTTATCGTATTGAAGTAATAGTTTTACTGCCTTTATTCGTTCCTCGTAAGAGAACATAACATACCTCCTGGTTATATATTAAGTCCAGGATTATGTCCGCATCCCCATTTTATGGAATTTTAACTTGCAACTTTCGGTATTTTTATCTTACAGCAAATAAAAAATGGCGTGGAACAATAATGTTATTTTGGTTTTTGTTTTATGTAAAGATATCCTTTTGTAAAAATATAAAGTTAATGGTTGAAAATGTGTCTAGCATATTGTAATATATTAAATGAATTGAACAAATTGAATATATTGTATTATTATGAAAATAATGAAAGGAAATTTAATATGTTGAAGCAAGAAATAGATTCAATGGGATATGTAGATCTGTTGTCATACATTGAAGAAACAAATCGTTGTCCAGGTGGTAAAAGAACTATTACAAAGATTCTAAACTCAATTTTTTTGCCATGTAAAGCTAATATTTTAGAGATAGGTTCAAATACTGGCTTTACTTCAATTGAACTAGCAAAACTTATTGATGCTAATATTATAGGTATAGACATTAATGAAAATGCAGTAAAAAAATCAAAAGAGTTATTGAAAAAAGAACCCGAATTAGTACAAGCTAAGGTTGACTTTCAAGTTGGCAATGCCGTTAAAACAGAATTTAGAAATGATACCTTTGATTTAATAATTACAGGCGGAGCTAATACATTTATTGATGAAGACAAACGAGCTATTGCAATTAAAGAATATAAGCGTTTATTGAGAGAAAATGGTTTCTTAGCTATAACAAATCTCTTTTATAGCAAACCTGTTCCAGCTGAATTATTAGATAAGTTAGAAAAAATTTTAAGTTTTAGAATTAAGCCGTGGAAACGTGCGTATTGGTTAGATTTGTTTTTAAAGTCAAATATGGAATTATTCTCATATGAAGAAGTTGAGATGCAAAAGAGAAATGAAAATGACCTGAAAGAATATGTGAATGAAATTATTGATGAGTCCTTTGCGTGCAAAGACTTCGCTAATGAATTTATTGATAATATCAAAGCAAAATGGTATGAAATTATGAAAGTATTTAATGATAATCATGAATATTTATCTTTTATGATCGTTATTTTGCGAAATAATCCAGTACATGAACAAAGAGAATTATTTATTGAAAAAGGAGCAATTGATCCATGGACAATAGTAAGAGAGGAGAAGAGCTGGGATGAGTACTAAATCAATTATTATGGATGATAAATTTGAAAAAGTAATAAAAGGATCAGAGTGGTATAGAACTATTTTGATTATTCAGGATATATTAACTCATGGTACTTTTGACTTCTTTCGAAATAAAGGAATTTATAGTGTTCATCTACCAATAACTACAGGATCTGTTACAAGTCCAATGGGGTTAGGAAGTGATTCACTTCCAGTGAAAGTTAAACTTTTTGATGTGGATACTTATCTTGCAGATTCTATGCAGTTTCATTTAGAATATCTTTTACGTTTATCTAATAATAAGGGTGTTCATTACATTATGCCTACTTTTAGAGGTGAAAAGACGGATGCTAGACATTTGGCACAATTTTTCCATAGTGAAAGCGAAATAGTAGGGGATTTAGATGATGTTATAGAACTTATTAATGAATATATTTTACACTTAGCTAATATAATTTTAAAAAATTGCAAAGAAGATATTTATAAAATTACTGATGATATTAGTCATATCGAAGCACTTGCGAATAGTAATGGTAATATTCCTAGAGTTAAATTTACCGATGCTCAAGATATTTTACAATATAGGGAGAGTTGCTTTGAATATGACTCTGTAAATAATTTTTATAAAATAACGTCACATGGAGAAGCTGAACTAATTAATCATTTTGGTGGTCCTGTTTGGATAACAAATTATCCATATAAATCAGTTCCGTTCTATCAAAAAAGAAGTGAGAATGCAGACTTTGCTGAAAATGCTGATTTATTGATGGGAATAGGTGAGACTGTCGGATGTGGGGCTCGATGTGTTACTAAAGACGAGGTTTTAGAGTCAATGAGATTGCTTAACGTAGATCCTAGTGAATATACTTGGTATATAAGAATGAAAGAGGAAACGCCAATTCAAACGGCTGGATTTGGTATGGGCATGGAGAGGTTTATCCTTTGGCTTCTTAAGTATGACGACATACGTGATATTCAGATAATCAGCCGTGAGAACGGAAAAAGTATTGAACCTTAGGAGTGACTCATGAAAAAACGAATAGCATTATTCTCTCCATCCAGTCTTGGCGAATTAAAATATCCAAAACAATTTCATTGTGCAATTGAATATCTTGAAAGTTTACAGTTTGAGGTATGCACTTATAACCAATCTGATAAATCAACTGCTAAAAGTAAAGCAAGAATATTTAATAGTATTATTTCAGATACTTCTATAGATATTATTATGTTTAATATTGGCGGATATAAGGCAATTGAAATGTTGCCTTATATTGATTATTTAAACTTTCAGAAAAATTACAAAAAAGTATATGGATTTTCTGATTGTTCAGTTATTTTAAATGCATTAACCTCTAAAACAGGATTAAAAACATTTTTGGGACCAATGACTTTAGCTACTTTTAGTGAATTTCCCAAACCGTTTGAATATAGTATAAACTCTTTTTTGGATTCTATAGAGCAGAGAGATTCTTGGAGCTTATTCATTCCTCCAGATTTTTATGTCGATGAAATGATAGACTGGAATGGTTCAGAATGGGGTACCCGGGAACGTAAAAAAGTTTTTTCTTCTAAAAAGGATTTTTTCATATTTAATACTAATAATAAAGAGATTTACGGAAATATTATAGGGGGTAATGGTGATAGCTTATGCGGATTATTGGATACAGAATACTTTAAGCTTCCTAATAACTCAGTTCTTTTTTTAGAAGATTATTGTGATTGTGTAAGTTTGGATCATTGGATTAGGATTATGCATACTTTTAAGTTACATGGAATTTATGATAAGATTGAGGCATTGGTACTTGGAAAAATGCCTAAATTTACTTTTGCTGAAATTGAAGCTGTTATTAACTTTTTAAATATCGACATACCAGTTATCATTGATTTTCCTTTTGGTCATATAGATCCGCTAATGACAATTCCAATTGGTGGAGAAGTCAAAATAAATCTTAAAGAAAGCAAAATATATATCAGGTGGTGATTGTATGAGTAAAAGATTAGTTACATTTGGCTATAAAGAGTCCATTGTAAAGACTTGTAAAGATAAAAATATTGATGTAATAACTTTAATAGATGATTACGAAGACAAAGACTTTCTACCCCCAATTGACACTAACGAAATTCGATTAGAAACAAGAAATAATGCAAATGACTTTTTTACAGTATCAGCCTTGATTGAAAATGGTATCGAAAATATTGATGGTGTTATTGCTCCATTTGAATTTACATTATTTAATGCCAGTGTACTCGCCAATACCTTCAACTGTTGTGTTGTGCCTGTAATGTCAGCTTTAAATTTTAGGGATAAAATAGTTCAAAAGAGAAAGCTTAAGAGTTTTGTTAATATGCCTAATGTATGGTCAAAAGGAGAATTGCAATATATTAACCCGAATGATTTCCCTCTAATAGTAAAGCCTAGTGATGGAACTGGCACAGCATTAACCACTAAAGTTTGCAATAGAAAAGAATTAGAAGATGCTATTAATAAAATCAAAGTAAATGGTTCAGAATTCAATAGTTTTATAGTAGAAGAATGTATTTATGGCGATGAGTTTTATGTAGATGGCTGGATTTCTAACGGTGAAATTCAGTTATTTACTATTTCAAGATACGTTGAAAATCTTATTAATATTCAAAATGGCGCTATAACACAAGGAATTAATTTGGTTTATGAAGAAAATGAGAGTTTATATAAAGAGGTAGAGAAGCTATTAAGAATTGTTTTCATAAAGTTAGAATTAAAAAATAGTGCATTCCATTTAGAGTTTTTTAGAACAAATGATAATGAGATTGTATTTGGTGAATGTGCTGCCAGATTAGGTGGTGTGATGCCAGAAACAGTATTTTCATATCATTTTGGGGTAGATATTTTATCAACATGGATTGATATTTGTTTAGGAAAATATACTAATGTAGTTACTAATTCTAAAGTTATTAAAGAACATACTGGCTTCACTCTAATTCCGTCTCCTTCGAATGTAGCCAGTGAAAATGTTATTTTACCTACGCTGAAAGAATTCCAAGAAAAATTTAATTTTGTTATTAGTGTTGTATATAAATGGGTACGGGGTCAAAGTTTACCAGATAATAGTGCAAGTACAGGCTACAGAATTGGGGATTTATTTGTAAAAGGAAAATCAGATAAAGAAGTTAAACAAAATTTAGATTCTGCTATAAAATTTTTCTTGGAGGTTAATCGTGGATAGCAAAAAAAGTGTTTTGGTTGTAGGATATAATTATTATTCAATTAAAGAATGCATTAAAAATGGATTCAATGTTGATGTTTTAATAGACAAATGGGATTATTTATATGGTAGTATATATCCAATTATGGAAGGTGAAAATCGTATTTACGTTGAAGAATGTGCCAATGTTTCTCTCGCGCTAGAAGCTATGTACAGAAATATTGGCTACAAGAAGGAATATTTTGCTGTTTTTTCGGATTTTGAGTTTACAATTATCACTGCGGGCATATTAAAAGATTTATATAAAGCAGATAAAGGACTCAATGCGGAGGAGGCAATTTTATTCAGAGATAAATTTGCACAAAAGAAGAGTCTGAAAGGTATTGTACCAGTAGCTAAAACGCAATTAATTGAAAGATTAAGCTGGTTTCATTATAAAGATTTGGTTTTGGAATATCCATTAGTTTTAAAACCTATTGCAGGTGCAGGGGCGGAAGATACATTTAAAATCAATACAGTTGAGGAGTTTGTAGCTTTAAAAGATAACTTGTTAAAGAAAGGTTTTGGTGACAAGTCTTTTTTAATAGAAGAATTTATCAAAGGTGAAGAGATATACATTGATGGAATAGTTTCTAATTCTAATCTTGAGGCATTTAGTGTTGGAAAATATTGGGAACCGCTACTGAGTATTAAGGATAATAAAACAATTAAGACAATGCTTCTTCACCCTAAAAGTTATACTATTTTATATGAGAGAGTCGATATGTTTTTACAAAAAATTTTTTCGCGTTTAGGCTTTAAAAATGGAGTATTTCATATGGAAGCATTTTTAACTGGTGGTGGTTCACTGATTTTTAGTGAATGTGCTGCAAGAGCAGGCGGAGGTATGCTTAATCAAGCGTTTCAGTATCTTTATGGTGTATCTTTAAAAGAAGCGTTACCCCAACTCTCTATAGGGGTTTATAAAGAATGTGAATTACATCCTAATAATATAGTAACTGGATTCGCACTTATACCATCTATAAATCCTAAAATTAAAAAACTTCCTACACTAGAAGAATTACAAAATATGATTCCAAATATTCAAGAAGTTATATATGAATGGAATCCAGGAGATGAGTTGCCTGATATTACAAGATCTTCTACAAAAAGAGTTGGAATGTTTTTAGTAGTTTCTAAGAATGAAATAGAGTTAAAAAATGACATTAATAAATGCTTGGAATATTTTATGGGATTATAAAGGAGGAATAGTTATCTGATGATTGAATACTTAGAATCAAAAATTCCTCAATTTTACGATGTTTTAGAAGGAGAATTGTCTAAAACAAATAAAATGTTTGATATCATATACAGAAATGCAAAAAAAAATGGTTTTATTAATATTGAAACTACCAAATTTGAATTACGGGAAAGATATTTAAATGCAACAAAGGTCAATCCAACAAAGATCTTTGAAGTATCTCGCCCTAAAGAGAAATCAACTTTTTCATTACAAGCTGATTTGGCAATGAGTATGAGCCGTTTTGTTGCTGATAATATTGATTATAATAATGTGCTAAAGCTTATTCAAAATGGAACTATTTTTAGAGATCGTGTTGACAATATTCCTGGATACAGGAGAGAGTTTAAACAGGTTTTGTTAGGAACTTGGGGAAGCAATAATTGTTATTATGATGCTGAAATTATATATTTGTCATATCATTTATTTAAAGAATTAAATATTCCCATTAGTAAAATACAATTGTCTAATCATAATATTTATAATATAATAGATAAAAATATGTCAGAAAAAATTCGTTTTTCTGGAATTAATAATATAGATATATTGTCATCATATCTTGATCTACAAGATATAGCTGCTTTATATAAACTTCATTGTCAAAATAATTTAAATATTTTAGAAGTTAAAAAAGCTTTAGGTTCTATTAAAAATAATTTAATTATTGATGAAATTGAAAAATTATTAAAAGTACACCATATTCTAATTAGTCATTTTTTAATAAAAGAAAATATTGTATTTTCTTTTGGCAATATGGATGGAACTAATCATTATACAGGTAATAATTATAGAATATATATTGATGCTGGAAATAGTTGCGAGGTCTTAATTGCTGATGGTGGTCGAATTGACAATATGGTTAATAAATTCAGCAAAGGGAAAAATATACCTGGTGTTTGTATGGGAATTGGAACACAAATACTAAAAAATTTTTATGAACTAACAGATGATTGTGATAATATAATAGTGATATTGTCAGAAAATCATTTAGATGATATTGATCTAATTAAAAAATTAGAAGAAAATTCAAAATTTAATTATTCAATATACCCAGTTAATTTGAAAAGAACAGCTACTTTTTTTAAGAGTAAATTTTATAAAGATTCAAATTTTATAATTTTGAAAGACAAAGTTTTTACCCTTAAATTTAATGATTTGTATAAAAAAACATTATTAATAGATGAGATGAAAAGGATGGGGTTAGAATATGAAATTCAGCAAATCAGGTCTAAAGATTACTAATCAAAAATGTGATACCAACGAAATATTTTCGCATCAATTATTTATGCAAACTTCCTTACTTTATAGATATGGAGCAGGTATTTATGGTAAGCATCAATTTTTAAAACAAACCCAAAGAAAGATAGAAGATATTGTACGTCAGGTTTTGGGTAAATATGGTTGTATAGAAGTTGAAGTACCTACTCTGCAACCGAAAGAGATTTGGGAAAAATCGGGACGATGGGAAACATATATTCAAAATGGACAAATGTTTTATTGTGATATGAAGAATGGAACATATTGCCTTTCTCCAACTGCCGAAGAAGCTGTAACAATTTTTGCAAAGGAGCATATAAAATCAGCTAAAGATATGCCAATAACTTTTTATCAAATTACCCAAAAATATAGAAATGAGCTTAGAGCTAGAGGTGGAATGCTAAGAAGCAAAGAATTTTCGATGATGGATGCTTATAGTTATCACTTAAATGAAAAAAGTTTAAATGATGAATATGAAAATATTAGATTGGCATATCTGGAGATTTTTTCAAAACTCTCTTTAAATGTTATTCCCGTTGCAGCAGATAACGGTGATATGGGAGGGAAGAAATCAGAAGAATTTATGGTTATATGTCCTTTTGGAGAAGATAAAATATTAGTAAATAAGGAAAGAACTTTAGGAATTAATAAAGAGATATTAGAGCGTCCTGACTATAATTCATATTTAAATAAGGAATATGGTTTTAACAATATTGATGAGTTAGAAGAGGTTTCATGTATTGAAATTGGACATATTTTCCAATTAGGAAGCTTTTATTCGGACAAAATGAATATAACTATAAGAAATAGTGAAAATTATGAGCAACATTTCTATATGGGATGTTATGGTATAGGTATAACGAGATTATTAGCAACTATTTGTGAATTAAATAGTGATTCAAAAGGATTATTCTTCCCCAAAATGATTGCATCTGTTTCAGTACAAATAATTTATACTGAAGATAATGAACAAGTTGCAGATAATTTATCTCGTGCTTTAGATAATGAGCAAATTCCTTATTTACTAGACGACAGAAGTGGTGTATCTATTGGAACTAAGGTTAAGGATTGGCAATTATTAGGTACTCCATATGCTATTATTATTGGTAAAAAATATACTGATGATCAATATGAACTGGAATATAGAAAAGATGGAACAAAAGAAATATTAAGCCTGAGTGAGTTGATTTCTTTTCTTAAGTAGTGGGCTGTGTAAATAATTATGTGCATTCTCTTTCTTTTGACAAATAATTAGCATATGAAGTTATTTGTAACATAATGTAAGTTTGGGTTGATGAATCTGAACTTCTTGCATTTTTTCTACCTAAAGAATTTTAGGCTAAAAAAACGTCTTTTAAGCCCGAGTTTATGCGACTTTTCGTCGCATTGGCTCGGGCTCTGTGATATACTAAATTTAGATGGAAATACATCTAAATAAAGGAGGCCGTATGTACTTAGATTTTCTTGTCAAAATACCTGATGCACCGGGAAAACTTATTTTTCTTATGGGTGCAGGTTATACCTGTAATGAATAATATGGTGCTGCGGAGCCACTAGTCCGGTGTGACGAGAGCCACCATTCTGGTCAGAAAAACCAAGCAGCGTTTATGCCGCGAAAGCCTCTTGATAATGAGAGTCCGGCATGTTAGGCTATCCGGCCTGGCATCAACCACCTCCAGAGCCCTTCTGCCTTGTTCAGCAAGGGGGATGCCTCTGATGCCAGCAAACATGCTGGCAGAGGCTCGTTGTCAAGAGGAACGTGGAATAAATGCGGAAACCTGGCTCCGAGTCTCCGGAATGGTGGCTCAATGACCGCCGGAATACTCAAATTAAATATTTATTAAATAATTATGGAAACATAAGAAAAATCATATGCTTCTAATTAGTTACTTCATGTGTTATAATGTCCTTATCATGTTTTCCAGAAATGATAAACGGGGGGAATATAATGCTGCTTAGAGAATTCATAGTAGAGAATCATACAATAAGCCTTAATCAAGAAGATAAACTATATATAGCAAAAGTTACAAATACTAATGGAGAAAAACTCTTATACCATGAATACAAGGATTATGAAAAGATTAAAAGTTGTTTTGACGAGATAGTGCATGCTTTGGAGACAGATAAAATTGGTATAAAGGATGTTATTGCGATACTTGAAAGTAATGCTGTTTAGTACAAAACATATAGGAGTTAGGATATGAGCAAGGACATTTTCATACTGGCTATTGAAACTTCCTGTGATGAGACTTCTGCGGCAGTTGTTAAAAACGGCAGAGAGGTATTGTCAAACATTATATCAAGCCAGATAGATATACACAAGAAGTTTGGCGGAGTAGTGCCGGAGGTTGCATCAAGAAAGCATCTGGAGAACATAAGCTTAGTTATTGATGAAGCGCTGTCTAAAGCAGAAGTCTCACAAAAAGACCTGGATGCTGTTGCAGTTACATATGGACCTGGACTTGTAGGGGCGCTTCTTATTGGACTTTCGACAGCCAAAGCTATTGCTTACAGCAGCAATCTGCCTTTTATAGGAATAAACCATATTGAGGGACATATATCTGCCAATTATATAGAGCATAAGGAGCTGGAGCCGCCATTCACCTGCCTTGTGGCATCCGGCGGTCATAGCCATATTGTAAATGTGACTGCTTACAATAAGTATGAGATTTTAGGCAGAACAAGAGATGATGCTGCCGGTGAAGCCTTGGATAAAATCGCACGGGCATTAGGACTTGGCTATCCGGGAGGGCCTCTGATCGATAAGTTAGCCGCTTCCGGCAATCGTGAAGCTATTAATTTTCCAAGAGCTTTTTTAGAGGAAGGGAGTTATGATTTCAGCTTTAGCGGTCTGAAATCTGCCGCACTGAACTATCTTAACTCAAAAAAAATGCGGGATGAAGAAATAAATTTAGCAGATATAGCTGCAAGCTTCCAGGAGGCTGTAGCGGATGTACTGTCTTCCAAGCTTATAAAGGCAGCGCTTGATAAGAAATCACAATATGCGGTATTGGCAGGGGGTGTCGCTGCCAACAGCAGGCTGAGGGAGCTATTAAAACAAAGAGGAGAACAGGCGGGCATAAAGGTGCAATATCCTTCTCCCATACTGTGCACAGATAATGCGGCGATGATTGGATGTGCCGCCTATTATAGATATATGAGCGGAAAAAGATCTGACTTCACGCTTAACGCAATGCCGAATCTTTCGTTGGAATAAGAAGGGAGTGGGTGTATTATGAAACCGGCTCCCTTTAATTTATTGCTTCAGACCGTAAGCAGGGACAATATACTGGTGCTCACAACGAGCTGCAGTACCTCCTGTATTTTCTGCAGCCATTTGCAGAATCCTGCTGAGATAGATGCGTACTATGTTGATAAGCTGAGCAGGGAACAGATTGATACGCTTATAGAGTTTTTGGACGAAGCAGAAAAAATAATAATTGGGGAATCAGCTACCCGGATATGCGAAGGAGAACCTTTCATTCTTGAGGATATAATAGAGATACTGCAAAGCATCAGACTTAAATACGGCAGCACACCTATACAGATTACTACCAGTGGAATACACCTTAATGAAGCTGTTCTTGCTGAACTTAAGAGTATAGGTAATATAGAACTGAATGTTTCTTTAAACAGCAGCAGCCTAAAGGGCAGGGAAAAGCTTTACAAGGGGAAAGCACATATGGAAGCTGTCGCTGCGGTAAGAAGGCTGAAAGATTACGGTATAAGCTACAGCGGCAGTATAGTAGCGATGCCTCATTTGGTTGGGTGGGAAGATATAGGTGAAACAGTATTGTTTCTTAAGGAAAATGGTGCGTCAACCATTAGGATTTTTATGCCTGGCTATACAAGATTCACAAAAGGAATACTACCGCCTGAGAATGTTAGAAGCAGCCTGGAAAAGTTTACTGTAGAGCTTAGAAAATCGATTGACATACCTCTTATTATAGAGCCTTCCGGAATAAATGATCTGAATGCTGAAGTTCTCGGGGTGCAGCTATACTCACCGGCTTGGAATCAGGGAATAGCAAAAGGTGATAGAATACTGAGAGTTAATGGCAATGCTGTGATATCAAGAGTGGATGCATACTATAGAATACTAAAAACCAGAAATCCCAAACTGGAGGTTTTAAGGGATTGTGGATGCAAGGAGATAGTAATCAATAAGCCGGCAAAGGCTCCTTCAGGACTGGTATTTAATTATGATATTCATCCGGATACAATAAGCAGGATAGAAAGGGGAATACTAAGATACAGAGGGAGCCGATGCCTTCTTTTAACATCAGAACTGGCTTATGATATACTGAAGGGCTGTATACTGCAAAATGACAGTGTAAAAATTGAAGCTGTGAAAAACAGGTACTTCGGTGGAAATATTATGTGCGCGGGGCTTCTTACTCTAAGTGACATAGAAGCTCATATGGCTGAGATAGGATATATGCCGGATGTGCTTTTGCTGCCGGAGATAATGTTTGATACAGCAGGATTTGATCTTTTGGGAAAGCACTTTAAGAAAATAGAAGAAGACCTTGGAATTAATGTAGAAGTGATATAAAATATAATTAGATACAAGACACTAGTATCTTGAATCAAATAAAAATATTCGGAGGTGAAGGTAATGTATAGAGCTACTCTTATACCGGGGGACGGAATAGGACCCGAGGTAACCAACGCAGCTATTAAAGTAATTGAGGCTGCGGGAGTTGAAATCCAATGGGAAACAAAATATATGGGGCAGATAGCATTGGAGAAGTTTGGAACTCCTTTACCCGAAGACACATTAAGATCTATTGAAAATAATAAGATCGCGCTTAAGGGCCCTGTTATGACACAAATAGGCGGCGGATTCAGAAGTGTAAATGTCAATTTAAGACAGCATCTTAACTTATATGCCAACATTAGGCCAATTAAGTCCTTTGAAGGTATAAAATCAAATTATAATAATGTTGATCTTGTGGTTTTCAGAGAGAATACAGAAGACCTGTATCTGGGAATTGAGCATATGATAGGCACCGATGCTGCTGAAAGTACCAAGCTTATTACCAGACATGCATCCGAGAGGATAGCCTCCTTTGCCTTCAATTATGCAGTAAAGGAAAAGAGACATAAGATTACCTGTGCACACAAGGCAAATATTATGCAGCTTACAGACGGGCTTTTCCTTTCCAGTGTAAGGCACATAGCCAGCAAATATCCAGATATTGAATATGAAGAAATGGAAGCAGGAAACTTATGCATGAAACTGGTAATGAATCCTGAAGAATTTGATATACTTGTGCTTTCCAATTTGTATGGAGATTTGATGTCTGAGCTTTGTGCAGGACTCGTGGGCGGGCTCGGGGTAGTACCCGGTGCCAATATAGGTGCAGAGTCTGCAGTATATGAGGCAACTCACGGCACAGCTCCAGATCTGGTAGGTAAAGGTATTGCCAATCCTACAGCATGTATACTGTGTGGAGCTATGATGCTTAAAAAACTCGGAGAGAGAACTGCATCTGACAATATATATAAAGCTGTAGTGAAGGTTCTGAAAGAAGCAAGATACATAACTCCTGACCTCGGTGGAACGGCCTCTAATAATGAAATGGTAAATGCCATAATTAAAAACCTATAATAATATGAAGGGGCGAACAGTGTTCGCCCCTTTATATTATTCGCTTAGTTCGCTCCACTCTTCATATAGTGAATCAAGATTTGCTTTAAGCTCCTCCTGCTCATTATGAAGCTCCTGGCATTTCACATGATTGGTAAATACCTCAGGGGTTTCAAGCATCGCATCTATTTCCTTAATACGCTCCTCGGACTGTTCAATTTCTATTTCAACTGTTTCGAGTCTTTTTTGCTGCCGACGGAGGTTTGATTTTTCCTCCTTCTGTTTCAGCCAATCATTTTTATTAGCTGTTACTACCTCGGAATTTCCTGCCTGCTGATCGGATTCACTCTTTTCTAAGAGGTTTCTCTTATAGATATAATAGGAGTAGTTACCATTGTATTCCAGACAAACATCCTGCTTAAGATCTATTATTTTGGTAGCCACCTTGTTTAAAAAATACCTGTCATGGGAGACCAGCAGTACAGTGCCTGTATAGTTAGCCAATGCGCTTTCCAGTACTTCCTTTGATAATATGTCCAAATGATTAGTAGGCTCATCCATAAGGAGAAAGTTAGATTTTCCGAGCATGATTTTTAAGAGGGCAATTCTACTTCTCTCACCGCCGCTGAGCTTTTTAATTTCCTTAAATACATCCTCACCTTGAAATAAGAAAGCAGCCAGCTTGGTACGAATTTCAGTCTGATTCAATTGGGGGTACTCATTCCATATTTCGTCAATTACGGTATTGCTGTAATTTAAATTTTCCTGCTCTTGATCATAGTAGCCGACAATAACATTGGTTCCAAGCCGTACATAACCGCTATCTGCTTTTAAAATACCGGCTATTATTTTAAGAATTGTAGTTTTGCCGATTCCATTGGGCCCTAGAAGCGCAACTTTTTCCCCATACTTAACCTCAAAGCTGACATTCTCAAAAAGCAGCCTGTCAAAGATTTTTGACAGATTTTCCACAGTTAGTACATTATTTCCGCTCCTGATTCCCGGCTCAAATTTAAGGCCGATGTCCCTGGTAACTACACTAGGTTTCTCGATCCTTTCAATGCGTTCAAGAGCTTTCTCTCTGCTTTCCGCCTGCTTTATGCTTTTTTCCCTGTTATACTGTCTGAACCTGGCTATTATAGCCTCCTGACGGGCAATTTCCTTTTGCTGCTCGGCAAAATCCTTTAGCTGGTTTTCTATCTGCTGCTGCTTTTTATCGATGTATTCTGAATAGTTGCCGGTGTATTCTTTAAGAGTTTTATTCTCAATATCAAAGATTCTGTTGGTAACCATGTCGAGAAAGTAGCGGTCATGGGATACTATAAGTGCCGCACATTTAAGGCTCTTAAGGTATTCCTCCAGCCACTCCACTGACTGAATATCAAGATAATTGGTCGGTTCGTCCAGAAATAGGATATTAAAATTCTGTAAAAGAACCTTTCCCAGAGCAATTCTTGTTTTTTGGCCTCCGCTCAAGATGGATACAGGTTTGTCATAATCTTCGGCAGAAAAGCCGAGGCCTTTAAGAACACCTTTTATTTGGCTCTTATAGCCAAAACCGTTACTGTTTTTATATTCTTCCTGCAAATTTGAGTAAGTCTTAAGCAAAGGCTCCACAGCTTCCTTGTTTGAAGAATCACTCAAGCTGCTGATTCTAAGCTCCAGCTCCTGTATATTTTTTTCCATTTCTATAAGCTGGGTAAAAACAGTCAACATTTCGTCCAATATGGTATTGTTGGATTCAAAGGTGAAATCCTGAGACATATATCCTATACTTGTATTCTTGCTTATGAATATATCCCCTTCATCCTTCTCCAAATCGCCTGTAAGCATCTTAAACAGGGTAGACTTTCCTGCCCCGTTTACCCCTACAATGCCTACCTTGTCATTTTCCTGTACAGTGAATGTAACACCTTCAAGAATTACATCTATACCATAGCTTTTTTTTAAATTTTTACCTGAAAGAATTATCATAAAGCTCCTCCGGAATATAAACAGAATATATAACATTGAAATCAACAATATATATTTTATCAGAAATCAATGCAACTTGTATATAGAGCTAAAATATACCACTATATGTAAATTCTTGACAATAGCTAAAGTATATAATAAAATTATCTTACCTAAATATGCATTTATATAAATATTTAGGTTGCACTAAAGAAATTTCAAGGAAGAATTAAGCAACCTATGAAATCAAGGAATATGATTTTGCAATATTAGAATGGAAATGTAATCTGTTTATTGCAAAACATATAAGCTACGAAAAAAAATAATGACAGCAGAAATCGCGATGATCTAACCATAATGTGGAAGGCTAATTTTGATAGTTAGGAGTAGAAAAAATGGAGAGGTTTAGCAACATATCTATGGCAGTAGTCAGACGGCTTCCTAAATATCATAGGTATTTAAGCGATTTATTGCATAATGATGTTAGGAGAGTATCGTCTCAAGAGCTTAGCTATATTACAGGCTTTACAGCGTCTCAGATAAGGCAGGATTTGAACTGCTTCGGAGGTTTTGGACAGCAGGGTTATGGCTATAATGTGGATGAACTGCTTAGGGAGATAGAAAAGATACTTGGCCTGGACAAAACATATAAGACTATAATAATTGGTGCAGGCAATATTGGAAGAGCGATAGCCAATTTTTCATTTTTCGAGGAAAGCGGTTTCAAGCTGTATGGCATATTTGACAATAGTTCTATGAAAATAGGCGATATCATAAAAAACTTAAAGGTTCTTCCAATTGAACAAGTTGAAAGTTTCATAAGGGAGAACGGCATAGAAATTGGTATTCTATGTACGCCTAAGGATGGTACACAGAGGATAGCAGAGAAGTTAGCAAATTGTGGGATAAAAGGAATATGGAATTTTGCTCCAATTGATCTTAAACTGGATAAACAGGTTATTATAGAAAATGTTCATTTGAGTGAAAGTTTATTTACAATATCATATCTGCTTAAGGAGCAAGAGGAGACAAAGAAGAAAAAATAGCTGTTATATAACTTCCTTAAGATAAACGTCTTTATTTTGCATTGTCAATAAGAATCTGTGATTTATAGGCTAAAACTCACAAATGTACTGGTTTACATTTGTGAGTTTTTAAGTTAAACTGAAATATGCAAGTTAAAATTTATTTTTACTTGGAAATTGCAATATTTTATTCATGATTAAGGAGTAGTTATTATGGAGAGTTTACTAGTGGGGATTAAATCAATTGAGCTTGGGAACATTGTTATGCTGGCGATAGGGGGTATACTAATTTACCTGGCTATTGCAAAAGAATATGAACCGGTGCTTCTTTTGCCTATAGGTTTTGGAGCAATAATGGCGAATATTCCGTTGGTTTTTGAAACAGAAGGAATGAACCCTTTAATTGCGCTTTATGAAGCAGGTATTAAGACGGAATTATTTCCGCTCCTGATATTTGTGGCAGTTGGGGCAATGATAGATTTCGGACCGCTCCTGAAAAACCCCAAAATGCTGCTTTTCGGTGGAGCAGCGCAGTTTGGAATATTCTTTACCATGTCAATGGCAACTTTAATGGGCTACAGCCTCAAGGAAGCAGCATCAATAGGAATAATCGGGGCAGCAGATGGTCCTACTTCAATATACGTAGCAACAAAGTTCGCTGAAAATCTATTGGCACCTATTTCTGTTGCAGCATATTCGTATATGTCACTGGTGCCGATTATACAGCCTCCTGTAATAAGAGCGCTTACTACACTGGAGGAAAGAAAAATCAGAATGCCATATGAGGAGCATTCTGTATCCAAGAGGGTAAAGATACTATTCCCGATAGTCGTTACGGTTATTGCAGGCCTGGTTGCTCCTATAAGCGTAGCATTGGTAGGCTTCCTGATGTTTGGTAATCTTCTGAGGGAATGTGGAGTTACCGAAAGACTTTCAAAATCAGCACAGAATGAGTTGGCAAATCTGGTTACAATATTGCTTGGCATTACGATAGGCTCTACAATGTCTGCGGCCAGATTCCTGAATGCAGATACTCTCAAGATAATAGCAATGGGCTTAGTTGCCTTTGTATTTGATACTGCCGGTGGGGTAATGTTTGCCAAGTTCCTGAACCTGTTTACAAAGAACAAAATTAATCCTATGGTTGGAGCAGCAGGCATATCGGCTTTTCCCATGTCAGCCAGGGTTATTCAGAGAGAAGCACAAAAAGCTGATCCTACAAACTTCATATTAATGCAGGCAGTAAGTGCAAATGTTGCGGGACAGATCGGCTCAATCATTGCTGGCGGCTTGATACTTGCACTGGTTAAATAGGATTTACTTAATTAATATAAGCGGAAAGGAAAATTAATATGAACGTATTTAACGAAAGTCTTAGAGTTATGGCCTTTGGGATGCTTGGGATTTTTATAGTGATAGCTGTATTTTATGGAGTGATTGTGTTGCTTGGAAAGGTTTTTCCGGAAAAAGAGAATTAGTAATGAGACGACATGTGCTGTGCATGTCGTTTTTTTAGTTAGGCTCTGGGGGGTATAGAGAACTACTCCTGTGTTGTTCCTATTTATTTTCTTGTTATAAAACCGTCAAAATATGATAGAATAATAAACATATAGCAAGTCATATTATAGATATTGGGGGTATGACCGTGAAGGTGTATGCACTTATTGGCCAAAGCGGCACTGGAAAGAGCTACAAGGCTTTTGTAGTTGCAAAAGACAGGGATATTGAATATATAATAGATGATGGGCTTTTAATAGGCGGTACGAGAGTTTTAGCCGGTCAGTCGGCAAAGCGGGAAAGCACTCGCATAGCATCAGTAAGAAGGGCACTTTTTAATGAGTCTAGCCATAGGGAGAAGGTTAAAAACGCTTTGAAAGAGATAAAACCGGAAAAACTGCTGGTGCTCGGCACTTCCCGCAAAATGGTTCAGACGATATGTCAAGCCCTTGAACTTCCCGAGTTACAGGAGTTATTGCATATAGAGGATGTGTCAACGGAAAAGGAAATAGAGCTGGCCAGAAAATCACGCTTTGAAGATGGAAAGCATGTAATACCTGTGCCTACTTTTGAAGTCAAAAAGGATTTTTCGGGGTATTTTATAGATTCACTGAAGATATTCAGCAAGAAAGGCCGGTTATCAGATATGGTTGAAAAAACTATAATGAGGCCTACTTTTAGCTACCTTGGGAAGTATGAGCTTACAAAAGTCGCTCTTGGACAGCTTATAGGCATTTGTGTATCAAAGGTGGAGAGGCTGAACAGGATAATGAAGGTCAGGATAGAGAACAGATCTGATGGGGTAATTATAGATCTTGATCTGTCAATAAAGCTTGTTACCAGGATTGATCTTATGTTAGTTGAACTTCAGAAAAAGCTTGTGGAAGAAATAGAATACATGACTGGTCTGAATGTATTAAGTATAAACATAACTGTAAAGAATATAACCATGTGATAAATCACGGGTATTTCTATTGGGACGGTTACGCGTTTCGAGTTGCGAGTGCTGGGGAAATACTTCGAAGGAGTATCTATATGAAGATAAATGAAATAGAGAACGGTCTAATACTTGAGGGCATACCGGACTTTGATGCCAAGCATATATTTGAATGCGGACAATGCTTCCGTTGGGCAAAGGAAGATGACGGAAGCTACACAGGAATTGCCTTTGGCAAAGTACTCAATGTCAAATCTGATTATGATAAGAAAACAGTGGTTTTAGGGAATACCGGGTTAAAGGATTTTTGGAATATTTGGTTTGAATATTTTGATCTTGGAAGGGATTATGGAGCCATAAAGGAAGTACTTTCCGAAGATCCTGTGCTTCATATGGCTATAAATTATGGAAAGGGAATAAGGATATTGAAGCAGGAGCCCTGGGAACTATTGATATCCTATATTATGTCAGCAAACAACAGCATACCGATGATATCAAGAAGTATCAGCCTGCTTTCAGAAATGTATGGCAAACAGGTTTGTTACAGGGGAAAGGCCTATTACACCTTTCCAACTCCGGAAGAGCTTTTGGGGGCTGGTATTGAAGGGATATCCTTATGCAGGGCAGGCTTTAGATGCAAATACATATACCAGGCTGTGAAAATAGTGAATTCGGGGGAAATAAGGCTGGAGGAGATTGCCGCTTTAGACATTTATGATGCCAGGAGATCACTTATGAAGGTTCCGGGAGTAGGTCCGAAGGTAGCGGATTGTATAATGCTTTTTTCTATGCAGAAATATGAAGCTTATCCGGTGGATGTATGGGTAAAAAGAGTAACTGAATATTTCTTCCTTGGAAGAGATGTCAAAATGAAAGAGATACAGCACTTTGCCGAGGGGAAGTTTGGCAGCATGGCAGGGTTTGCCCAGGAGTATCTTTTCTATTATGCAAGAGAACTAAAAATAAATCCGGATAAATGATTTATATGTAGGAGGAGTTGTTAAAATGATTTTATTAGGATCCATAGCAAATGCAGCAGCAATAATTATTGGAGGAGTAGTTGGAAGCATTTTTAAGAGAGGACTTAGAGAAAGGTTCAGCAGTTTGATAATGTCAGCGCTGGGGTTATTTACATTGGCGATAGGTATGATGTTTGCAGTAGAGTCCAAAAATATAATGATTGTCGTTTTCAGCCTTGTTCTTGGAGCAATATTGGGAGAATGGATAGATATAGAAAAAAAGATGAACGATTTGGGTAACTTTGCGGAGGACAAGCTAAAAGTCCACGAGGGCAGCTTTTCACAAGGCTTTGTAACAGCAAGCCTTCTTTTTTGTGTGGGTTCCATGGCCATAATGGGAGCACTGCAGAGCGGACTTGCAAACGATCACAAGATATTGCTCACAAAAGCACTTATGGACGGGATTACATCTATAGTTTTTGCATCTACACTGGGTATAGGAGTTGTATTGTCATCTCTTCCGGTTTTTATTTACCAGAGTATTATTACCTTGCTTGCTTCAGTTATAGCTCCATTTCTCAGTGAGGCAGTAATCACAGAAATGACAGCCACAGGTGGAGTTCTCCTTATCGGGGTGGGTATAAACATATTGGAAATTAAGAAAATAAAGGTTGGCAACATGCTGCCCGCAATATTCTTGCCTATAATACTGATGATGTTTATAAAATATTGAGAAAACAGTATAAAAATAGAGGAGCATAAGCATAATATCAAATGCTAGCCTAAAATTGACGTATTATGCTGATTTTGGCTTGTATGGGAGTTTGATAATGTAATTACCATTAATTAATATAATAAGTGTAGTTAGCACTCGACTTAAGAGAGTGCTAATAAGAAAAAGTACATAACAATTTTAATAAAAACTTTTAAGGAGGGTTATGCATGAATATCAAACCATTAGGCGACAGAATCATTATCAGAGTTATTGAAAGTGAAGAAACAACAAAGAGTGGTATAGTGCTTCCAGGTACAGCAAAGGAAAAACCAATGCAGGGTGAAGTGCTCGCAGTAGGATCGGGAGAAATGGTCGACGGCAAAAAGGTTCCGCTGGAATTAAAGGTTGGAGACAAGGTTATATACTCAAAATATGCCGGAACAGAAGTAAAAATGGATGGCAAAGAGTATTTGATAGTGAGACAGAGCGATGTATTGGCAGTTATTGAATAAATAAGGAGGGAACAGGAATGGCAAAACAGATTAAATATGGAGAGGATGCAAGGCGTGCACTTGAGAACGGTGTAAACCAGCTTGCAAATACAGTTAAGATAACATTAGGACCTAAGGGCAGAAACGTAGTTCTGGATAAGAAATTCGGTTCACCGCTTATCACCAACGACGGTGTTACAATAGCAAAGGAAATAGAACTTGAAGACCCATTTGAAAATATGGGGGCACAGCTTGTTAAAGAAGTTGCTACAAAGACAAACGATGTAGCAGGAGATGGTACTACTACAGCAACACTTCTTGCACAGGCAATCATAAGAGAAGGCTTAAAAAATGTTGCAGCAGGCGCAAACCCAATGATAATAAAGAGGGGTATAAGCAAAGCTGTTGATACAGCAGTAGAAGAGCTGAAAAAGACTTCAAGGCCAATTGAAAGCAAAGCGGCTATAGCACAGGTTGCATCTATTTCCGCTTCTGATGAAACTATAGGCGAGCTTATAGCAGAAGCAATGGAAAAGGTAGGCAAGGATGGCGTTATAACAGTTGAGGAGTCCAATACCTTTGGAACAACTCTTGATGTTGTTGAAGGTATGCAGTTTGACAGAGGCTATGTATCTCCATACATGATAACAGATACTGACAAAATGGAAGCAGTACTTGATGATCCATATATACTTATTACTGATAAGAAAATATCAAATATCCAGGAAATATTGCCGGTACTTGAGCAGATAGTTCAGCAGGGGAAGAAGCTTATAATAATAGCTGAAGATGTTGAAGGTGAAGCACTTGCAACATTAGTAGTCAATAAGCTCAGGGGAACCTTTACATGTGTGGCAGTTAAGGCACCGGGCTTTGGCGATAGAAGAAAAGCAATGCTTGAGGATATAGCAATACTTACAAATGGTCAGGTTATATCTGAAGAACTTGGATTTGATCTTAAAGAAGCAAAGGTAGAACAGCTAGGACGTGCAAGACAGGTTAAGATACAGAAGGAAAACACAATAGTTGTTGACGGTGCCGGTGATGCTAAGTCAATTAAGGATAGAATCAGACAGATCAAAGCTCAGATTGAAGAGACTACCTCTGACTTTGATAAGGAAAAACTTCAGGAAAGACTTGCAAAACTTTCTGGTGGAGTAGCCGTTATAAAGGTTGGCGCTGCTACAGAGACAGAATTAAAGGAAAGAAAGCTAAGGATAGAGGACGCACTTTCAGCAACAAGAGCAGCAGTTGAAGAAGGTATTGTACCTGGCGGCGGAGTTGCTCTGGCAAATACAATCAAAGCTGTGGAAGCTATTCTTGATAGTACAGAAGGCGACGAAAAGACTGGTGTTAAGATAGTAAAGAGAGCTTTGGAAGAGCCTGTAAGACAAATTGCAGAAAATGCAGGCCTTGAGGGCTCAGTTGTAATTGAGAAGGTTATGGCAAGCAAGCCAGGAATAGGCTTCGATGCTTTACATGAAACATATATAGATATGATTAGTGCCGGTATAGTTGACCCGACAAAGGTTACCAGATATGCACTCCAGAACGCAGCTTCTGTTGCAGCTCTGCTGCTTACTACAGAAAGCGTAGTTGCAGACCTTCCGGAAAAAGAAAAGCCAATGATGCCAGGTGGTGGCGGCATGGGCGGAGATATGATGTATTAAGACTGGTAAAGAACCTGCTGATATAAAATCAGTGGGTTCTTTTATTGTAAATAAAACATATCCATATATCCGGATTCTACTCTTTTATGTACTAAACAATTTGACAAAGCTGGGTAAAAATACCAATTTATATTAAAATTGACAAATAAAAGAAATATTGTTAATATATAGTATATGAAATAATGCAAAAGGAGGAATAAAATTGATGAACTCAAAATCTGATAAATCAAAGACTCCTGTTTTGAAATTGAAAGGTAAGCTTATGGCTATTATGGCGCTGCAGCTTATAATCTTTGGAATAGTAATATTAGTTATCATGAACTTACAATTCAAAAGCTTTGTAACAGATAATCTGCTGAGTTCGACATCCAACCTTGGCTATACCCTTCTGGAAGAAAAGTACCCCGGAGACTGGAGATTGGAGGGGGATAAGCTTTATAAAGGTGAGGTACTTATTAATAATAATAATGGTATTGTAGACTTGATTAAAGAAACCACAGGTTCTTTAGCAACAATATTTGCGAAAGATACCAGAGTAGCCACGAATGTAACAAAAGCTGACGGAAGAAGGGCTACAGGTACAAAAGCATCAGATAAGGTTATTGAGGAAGTCTTAAAAGGCGGGAACATATACAAAGGTGTTGCAGATGTCGCAGGGAAGAGCTGCGAGACTATGTATATGCCTTTGATGGATACAGGTGGGAATACAGTAGGAATGTGGTTTATAGGCATTGAAGAGAGTGTAATTAACAGTGAAGTATCTTCAATTGACCGTTGGATAGTTTATGCCAGTTTGTTCATGTTAATAGTCAGTATGATTATTTTCGGATTTATGATCAACAAAATTATCAGGAATATAAAAGAAATTATGTTGACACTAAACAAAGTTGAAAAGGGAGAATTGGATATAAAGTGCGGGGTTCGGGCAAAAGACGAAATCGGAGATATATCAAGGGGATTGGACAACACAACCAACAGTTTGCAAAACATGATAAAAAATGTTATGGAAATTATAATAAAACTAAGCAATACCTCCGGTACAATATCGGGCTCAACTGACACTATGAATGTGACAAGCGGGGAAGTGGCACAGGCAATACAACAAATTGCAGCAGGCTCAATGGAGCAGACTCGTGAAGTGAGTGAATGTATGGATATAACCTGCCAACTTGCAGACAGGATAAAAATTATGTCCCAGAAATTAGAAAGTACGCTGGAAAATGCAAAGACTGTAAAAGATAAGAACTATACTGGCATGGAATCTATTAAAGCGCTTAAGGAAAAATTCAGAAACAACAAGACAGCCACAATGAAGGTGGGGGAAGAAGTCAGTGAGCTAAATGGAAAATCCAAATCAATAGGCCAAATTGTTGGGACCATAAGCGCTATTGCCAACCAGACAAATATGCTTGCATTGAATGCAGCAATTGAGGCTGCAAGAGCTGGAGAGCATGGAAGGGGTTTTGCGGTTGTAGCAGAAGAGGTCAGAAAGCTGGCTGAGCAATCTGCAAATGCTACCATTGAAATAAATAAGATAATAGGTGAAATAATAGGTACTATTGAAGGTGCAGAAATTAATATGGGATATGCAGGCAGAATGGTAGAAGAGGCAGATGCTTCACTTGAATCAACAATGAAAGCCTTTAATGAAATAGAGCAATCTACTGAGGCTGTTATGAAAGAAATACAATCCTTAAGTGAAGATGCTAATGAAGTTGATCTGGCGAAGAACAAGGTTATAAATTCAGTCAACAATATGTCTGATGTGGTGGAGGAATCGGCTGCCTCGGCAGAAGAGGTAAATGCCTCAGTAGAGGAGCAAGTGGCTACTATTGAGGAGGTATCGGCATCTATTCAAGAGCTTGATAATATGATTAAGAAACTAAAGGACTCTATTGAAGTGTTTAAGGTTTAAGAAAAAAGCTGTGGCTGTAATTTATAGCCACAGCTTTTCAAATTCATATAGAGGAAGAGGTTTGCTGAAATAATACCCTTGTATGATATCACAGCCTCTATCCCTCAGAATATCATACTGTTCTTTGGTTTCAACCCCTTCTGCTGTTACGTTCAGCATCAAATTGTGTCCCATTGTAAGTATGCTGGATACGATTGCAGAATTCTTTAGGTTTTCATTTATGTCATTTATAAAGTTACGGTCTATCTTTAGAGTAGTTACTGCAAAGTTTCTAAGGTAGTTCAGAGAAGAGTAGCCTGTCCCAAAATCATCAAGGGCTATGCGTATTCCCATTTTCTTGAGCTTTTCTAATATAACTGTTATATGTTCGTGATTTTTTACTGCAACACTTTCGGTAATTTCGAGCTCTAAATATTCAGGCGAAAGGCCTGTTTCTTTCAGAATATCAGAAACCATATCGATGAAGTCTTCCTGAATAAGCTGTACGACGGATAAATTAACTGATATAAAAATCGGCTTGCAGCCGGAATTCTGCCACAGCTTGTTCTGCATACAAGCTGTATAGAGAACCCATCTGCCTATATGTATTATTAACCCATTTGTTTCGGAAATAGGGATGAATTCAGGCGGACTTATCATTCCAAGCTCTGGATGGTTCCATCTTATCAGAGCTTCACAGCCGATAATATTTTGGGTCTCTGAATCTATCTGGGGCTGATAGTATAAAGAGAATTCGCCGTTATCCAATGCATGATGCATGTTGCTTTCTAAATTCAGCTGCTCAATAAGCCGTGCATTTATTGAAGGTTCATACAGTTGATAATTATCACGCCCTCGACTTTTTGCTTTCTGCAACGCTGAAAATGCATTTTTGAATAAACTGTCGCTGCTGTCTCCATCTTGTGGGTAGAAAGCTATACCCATGCAGGCAGTAATATAAAATCTATGTTTGTCTATAACCCATGGATGTTTAATGACATTTGTGACATCATCAGCCAGTTTTACAATATCATCCTTTTGTCCGAAGTTTTTAATTAAAATCTCAAATCTGTCTCCATCCAAACGGGACATTATATGGTTATGATCCAGCAGAGAGCTGATCTTTTCTGCTAAGCTTTTCAAAAGCTTGTCACCTGTCGAGTGTCCTAAAGTATTATTTATACTTTCAAATTTATCTATGTCAAGTATCATAATAGCAAGTCTGGAATTCTCACAGGCAGCCTTTTTGAGTTCAATATCAAAGTTTGCATTGAAAAGCATTTTATTAGGAAGCAGTGTAAGAGAATCATAATAGGTCAGACTACTCATAGTGTCCATCATCTTATTAAAGCTTTTTGCCGCATCCCCAATTTCATCATCGGTGTTTATAGCTGACCTTACTGTAAGATCCCCGGTTGCCGCCATGGTAAATGCTTCTTTGAGCTTTATAATTGGAGTTGATATGCTTTTTGCAATAATTAATCCAAGGATTGAAGCTATTATAAGTCCAGCTATGCCTATAAGTATAAGACGTGTTAAAGCATATCTGATAGGGGTGTGCCAATAGTCCACAGGTATTTTTATAACTAGTTTCCAACCGTCTGTGTTTGCTATTGTATAATAACAATTCATGGCGGTGATATTTTTTAGGGTGCATATACTTGTACCTTTGTCATGTGCAAGTATTTCTTTAGAGGTTTCAACAAATTGCTCATCGAACGAATCGGATTTTTTTACTATGTTTTCTTTTAGTATATACTCCCTGTTAGGATGTGCCAGTATAAGGCCGTTTTTGTCTATTATGTAGGAGTATGCGTTGGGGTAGTTGTATTTAAGATTATCAATAATCTGAGAAAGTTTGATAAGGTTTACTGCACCGGCTATTACTCCTACGATTTTGTTGTTGTCGCCAATTATCGGCGCTGCGACAATAACTGCTGATTTTTCGCCGGTTCTGGAGATAATAGGGTTTGATACAATGGTTTTGCCTTCCATAGCAGCTTTGAAATAGTCCCTATCATTAGCGTTGCCTTCATCTATTTTTAGAGTTGAATGATAATTTCCGTCTGGGTCAGCAATCATAAAGTGGTCAAATAATTCATAATTTTCTAATACTTCCTGCTTTAGATAAGGTTCTATATTATTCCAGTCCATTGTTCTTAGAAGCTGAGTATTTGCATATACTTCAATTTCCTGCATACGCTCCTTAAACCAGTTGCCAATGAATTCTGAGTACAGCTCTGCATTTTTCATACTATTTTCTGTGATTATTGTTTCCAGAGTGTGTTCGGTGAGTTTTCCAGACATGAAGGTAAAGAGCAAAGATTCCAATATGCATATAGCCAATATCATAACCAGGATTTTGAACATTATACTTCTATTCTTGATTCTAAACATCCTTTACACCCCCTGATACGATTGAAAAGTTTTATGACAGTGGTGTGAATATCTAATCTACATATCGAAGCAGAATATTAACTAAATTTACTATCTATAGTAAATTATATCAAAGGTTACCATACTTTGCTATATAAATTCACATAAAATCCAGAACTATTGATATCTTAAAAAATGCTGTATATACTATGTATATACGGTTTTTTTTGAAGGGTACACAGATTAATACGAGGTGATTGTATGAATGAAAAGGATAAAAAGGAAGCCCAGGGTATAGGCGAACTCACCCACATAAACGATAAGGGATATGCCAGAATGGTAGATGTGTCTGAAAAGGAAGAAAGTTTAAGAGAGGCTGTAGCAAGAGGTTCTGTATATATGAAAAGAGAGACTCTTAAGGCCATTGTGGAAGGCAAAATAAGAAAGGGTGATGTGTTGTCGGTAGCCCAGGTAGGAGGAATAATGGGAGCCAAGTCAACTTCAGACATAATACCTATGTGCCATAATGTGAATATATATGGCGCAGATATAGAGTTCAAGATTGATTTCGAAAATTCCAAGCTCGATATTGAAGCAGTTGTGAAGACTGTAGGTGTTACAGGAGTTGAAATGGAGGCACTGACAGCGGTATCTGTAGCGGCTTTAACCATATATGACATGTGTAAGGCTATTGATAAATTTATGGTTATAAGTGACATACATCTTGTACATAAAAGAGGCGGTAAATCAGGAGAATTTAATTTCAGTGATAAGCTGTACGAGAACAATAACAATATAAAATGTTGATCAGGCGTTTGCAGAAAACATAAATAGAAAATAAACAGGAGGAAAATGAAGAACGATGGATGGATTCAGCGTAGGAATCATAACTGTAAGCGATAAGGGTTCAAAAGGGGAAAGGGCAGATGCCTCAGGCCCTGCTATTGAGGAAATGATTAAGCAGATTGGCGGCAGAATGGAGAAATATGTTATTGTCCCTGATGAAAAGCAGGATATAAAGGAAGCAATTATAGACATGTCGGATAATCTAGGATTAAACCTGATACTGACAACAGGCGGCACCGGCTTTTCCAAAAGGGATGTGACTCCTGAAGCAACTCTTGAAGTAATAGAGCGTGTAGTGCCGGGCATACCTGAGGCAATGAGAGCAAAAAGCCTTCTGATAACACCAAAGGCAATGCTCTCAAGGGCTCAAGCAGGTATCAGAAAGCAGACACTTATAATAAACCTTCCGGGAAGCCCTAAGAGCGTGAGAGAGAATCTTGAGGTAATAATACCGGCATTGAAGCATGGAATTGAGATATTGACAGGTCAAGCTTCGGAGTGTGGCGGAAAATAATAGAGATGAAGGACTTAATCCTTCATCTCTATTATTTTGCAGAGTATCATGTTAGATGGACTTATTTACAAAATTAAACATAAATGTATATATATAACTATATATAATATAAATGGGAAATATGTAAAAAATATACAAATATGCCAGTGACAAGTATTGACATATAAAGTATAGTTAAATATAATCTAGATAAGATGTAAAATTATGTAGAATATTGTAAGGAGGATTATTATGCAAGCAAATATTGAACAAAAGGTAAAAGACTTATTGATGGAGGTTTTAGCGTTAGATGATTCAGAAGTTGAGGTAACGGTCGATTCACACCTTGTTGATGACTTGGCTGCCGAATCAATTGATTTTATTGACATCTGTTTTAGGCTTGAGAGAGAATTTAATATCGGTAAGGTTACTACAAATGATATTTTTCCTACAGTGTTTAATGGAGAAAGAAATTTTGATGAAAACAAGGTAAACGAGGAGTTCAAAAAATATCCACATATTAATGGAGACTTGCTTGATGAGATAAAAAAGAACAAGAGCTTCAAACCACTGTTGAAAGTCAAAAACTTAGTTCAATTTGTAGATTGGAAACTGACAAATGTCTAAAATGGAGCAGGTTGTAGTTACAGGTATTGGATTGGTAAGCCCTCTTGGCTGTGATTACAATAGAGTATGGGATTCTCTTTTGGCAGGCGAAAATGGTATCTGTCATCTAACAGGATCCTATGAAAATCTTAAGGAGTATCAGCTTCATGTCGGGGGCATTGCACCATGTATATCATTGAATGAATTCAGTAATTTGGACAAGCAGCGCAAGGCTAAATTAAAAAATATTAACATGGTAACCAAAATGTTGGTATATTGTGGACTTAAAGCAATGGAAGATTCAAACCTGCTGATACATGAAGATACAGAAAAATATAATATTGGTGCAATAATTGGTTGCGGTGCAACCCTTGCTGAGCAGTATGACGAAATACCGCTGGAAGAAAGAAACCCTAAATGGTTTTTTGAAACATATCCCAATCTGATTCTGTCCTATCTTTCAATTGCTTCATCAATAAAGGGTTATGGCAGTACTATTGTATCTGCATGTGTCGGCGGCAGCAATGCCATTGGTGAAGCTTTTAAAAGAATCCAGCATGGCGATGATACAATTCTACTGGCCGGTGGGGTTGACAACAAAATGTCGCATCTGCATGTCGGTGGTTTTAGCAGGCTTAATATGATAAGTACCAGTACTGATCCTGAAAGTGCAGCAAGGCCTTTTGACAGGAACCGCAGTGGTCTTGTAATCGGACAGGGGGCATGTGTGCTTGTTTTGGAATCGTTGAGCAATGCACAAAAAAGAGGCGCGGATATCAAAGGCCGGATAGTAGGGTTTGGATCTTCTATGGACGGTATCAGTGTAGCCGATGCATCAAGTGAGGGAAAGGCAAAAGCAATGGAAAGAGCAATTAAAGATGCAGGGCTGCTACCTCAAGATATTGGTTATATCAATGCGCATGGAACATCTACCATATCAAATGACAAAGAAGAGAGTATTGCTATTAAAGAAGTTTTTAGGAAAAAAGCATATTCGATTCCGGTAAGCAGTTCAAAATCTATGTTCGGTCATACTTTCGCTGCTTGCGGGGCTATTGAAGCTTTTGTTTGCTTAAAAAGTCTTGAATATCAGAAAGTACATATCAACAGGAACTTTGTAGAAGGTGACCAGTTTTGTGATCTTGACTATGTAAAAGATTTCTCAAGAAATGTAAAAATGGATTACTGCCTTAGTAATACCAGTGGTCTTGGCGGTTATAATTCAACTCTGGTTTTTGCAAAATATTGAAATCTCTGAAATTGTAAATTAAGTGGAGGAAATAATGGAAAATGGAATTGTAATTAGCGGCATTGGTATTCTAAGTCCGCTTGGAATAAGTATAGATGAGCACCTTACTTTCTTGAAAGATGGGAAAAGTGGGCTCAAAACAGGCTCAACAGATTGTTTTTCACAAAACATAGGCACTGTGCCTGTATTCAATCCCGGTAATTATATAGAAAACAAAAAATCACTTAAATTTTTTAGCCAACAGAACAAACTCGGATGTTCAGCCGCGGAAATCGCCAAACGCGATGCAAAATTAACGGTTGAAGATATAAAAGCGGAAAGTATGGAAAACGCCTTGATCATTGGCGCTGGGCTAACCTATGGACTAAGGCCTATAGGAGAGGCAATTATCCCTTGTGTGGATGAAAACGGTGATATTGATTATGACAAATTGGGCAGCGATGGCTACCGTATGCTGCAACCGCTGTGGATATTAAGCAGGCTGCCGAATACAACAGCAGGACAGATATCCATTCAGAATTTAATCAAAGGTTTGAATTACAGTATAGTCAATGGCGCAAACAGTGGAATTGTGTCTGTAGGGGAATCATTTCTGGCGGTAAAGCATGGACGTGCTGTAAGAGTTATATGCGGTGGCACAGAGGATGAAATATCTCCCGATTTTCTTTGCAGGTTAAGGGAGGATTCTTTGGTGGCTGATTCTATAGAAGATTCAAAGCCGTTTAGTTCCGAAAGCAAGGGATTTATATGCGGTGAGGGTGCGTGTATTTTTGTTGTAGAAAGCAAAAACAAAGCTGAGGAGCGGGGCGCAACGGTATATGGAGAAATATTGGGCTATTGTAACTATTATATACCAGACCTGAAGGAATTGGATAATTCAGCCGATATTGCAAAGCATTTGGCTAAATGCATGAGAAAAACGATGGAAATGGCAAGTGTTGAAAGCAACGAAATAGATTTTATACAAGCAAGTGCCTGTGGCTATCAGAAAATGGATTTGGCTGAAGCAACTGCCATCAGGGATGTATTTGGTAAAAAACCATATATTACTTCAGCACAGCCTTATACCGGAAATACATTTGCATCATCCGGAGCTGTTTCGGTGGCATTTGCCTGTATGGAGCTTCAGGATAGCTTTATAGCACCTATTTTGTATACCAACAATCTGTTTTTAGATGATGAGCTGAATTATGTCAAAAATCAGATGATAGAAAATGATTCTAAGGTTTGCTTAATTAATTCCTTTAGTTATCTGGGAGAAATATGCAGTCTTATTATCAGAAAGAGGTAGAGAAATGAAAAGGGTAGTGGTCACTGGGATGGGAGCAGTTACTCCGTTTGGATTCGGAGTAGATACTTTATGGGAATCCTTATTGAAGAGTAAGAATGGAATTACAAAAATAAGCCATTTAAATTTAAAAGGCGATATCATTAAAATCGCCGGATGCTTGCCTGAGATAGATTTTGAGAAATATGCAAAGGAAGATTCAAGTCTTTTTTCTTATATTCCGGAAGACGACAGTATTAAAAGCTTTTTTATGGCAGTCTATGAGGCTTTGAACCAGGCGGGAATTGATCCTCGGAAAATGGATTCAACGGATCGAATAGCAGTATGTATTGCTGACCGTAAAATGGGTTTGATAAATTATATAGACCAATATGCGCCTTTCCTAAAAGCGTCAAAGCTTGAAAAAGGCTTTGACAACGATAAATACTATGAGCTTCTGAAGCCGCTGCGGCTCGGGAAAGATACGTACTTTGACGATCCTGACAGCATTAATCATTTCGTATCCCGTAATTATAATATTACAGGTCCCCAGCTAAGTATAGCTACTGCCTGTGCATCAGGGAATAATTCCATCGGAGAAGCTTTCTTCAAAATTCAACATGGATATGTTGATGCGGCCATTGTTGGAGGAGCCTACAACTTAGACATTAACAGCATGATAGGCTTTACAAGGATCGGAGCATTAACTGCGAATCCTGACCCTGAGACAGCATGCAGGCCGTTTGATAAAAACAGGGATGGCTTCGTTATGGGGAGCGGATGCGGGGCCTTAATACTCGAAAGCTTGGAGTCAGCAATAAAGAGAGAGGCTAATATTATCGGAGAGATATTGGGATATGGATATTTAAGTGATGCATACAGGTCAACCGATCCTGACCCGGAAGCAAAAATCGCTACAGCCACTATTGATTCATGTCTCAAAATGGCAAAAGTGAGCCCGGCTGAGGTCGGCTATATAAATGCACATGGTACATCTACGAAAATGAACGATTTAACGGAAACAAATGCTATCAAAAACGTATTTAAAGATGATGCCTATAGAGTACCTATTTCTTCGACAAAATCCATGATTGGCCATTCAATTATGGCAGCAGCAGCAATTGAAAGTATTGTGTGCTTAAAAACCATCAATGAAGGAGTAATTCACCCCACCAGAAACTGGAGAGAACGTGATCCTGAGCTGGATCTTGATTATGTACCGGATCAGCCGCGGGAGGTAAAGCTGGATTATGTACTGTCCAACAGTTTTGGTTTCGGAGGTCAAAACACTTCTATTTTGTTCGGTAAATTCAAATAACTATGAAAGGAAGAAAGCGTATGAGTATGGTGGCAGGTATCAGCTCGGATAAAACGGAACACTTGCTGTCGGCGGACAGGTATCCGCATTTGAGAAATTATGTTGAAAGCTGCATAGATCAGGATAATACTTTGAGCCTGGATTTAAATATTGATTCTTCTCACCATGTCTATCTTAAAGATCATGTTTTTGGCAATAATTCTTTTGTTCCCGCTACAATGATAATTGAGCTTTTTTTTGAAGCGGCATTATTCTATAGTGAATATCACCTAAATTTGGAGGCCGAAAACCTGAAACCGGCAAAGCTTGTTGACTTCTCTATTTTAAGAGCAATAGCCATGTTGCCGGGAGAGTCATTGAAAGTACGGTTCTTATTTAAGCAAGTTATAAAAAAAGCTTCAGAAATTGAATTTGATATGGAGATTATCTCTCAAAAGGTTAACAAATCCAATGTAGTTTTGGGAGTCCGGCAGAATGCGACTTCAAAGGTTGTTTTATCATATGAAAGAGCGAAGTCTCCGGATTTTTATATCCCAGAAGATCATTTTGCATATTACCAATTGCCGAAAGACAGATTTTATGAATATTATTTTCCTTCATTAGGTCCATTTTTCCAGAGTTCATGTGCACGTTTTGCAGTCAATAAGGATAAGACCCGGTTTATTGGAGAATATGATTGTCTTCTTAAGGAAAGGAATTTTATAGAGGGACAAAGTTCAGAATTCCTGACTTCGCCGCTTGGTAACGATTCCTGTCTGCAATATGCAGTATTTTTCTCGAGAATCATTAATCTGATCGGGAGGCTTCCTATTGGCGGTAAAGAACTAAGCTTCTACAAAAAGCATCCGTCTGGCGGACGTGTTAAGGTCTTTGTAGAATGTATTACAATAGACGATGATATGGTGAGTAATATATATTCCTTTGACTCAAACGGTGTAATTTTTCATGCCAGAGAATTTATAGTAAAAAAATCTCCATATCACACTCTGATGGATCGTGAAAAATTCGATCATATGCTTAATAAATATGAAACTCAACCATTTACGTGGTGATTAAATCTTTGATAGGTATAAAGGAAAAAGAAGATGAAGAATAGGAATTTGTATATTTATTTAGGTCAATCAACATGTGAATTGGCATTTCACTGGAAAGATATGCAGGATGATGAAGCATTTTATATGGTTGATAAAGACAATGCAGAGCATATAAAAGCTGCGAATAAAGATCAGTGCAAATGGATTGACTTTTCCAACCAGGATCAGATTCAGGAAATGGTTTGTGAATTGATGCCGTTGAGGAATATAGTGATTTGTCCTGTTATAGACAAGCTGTCGGTTGCAGAGAATGTGGAGGCAGAACTTGCGGATCTTCTGAGAAAAATATTTATCATTACCAGAATGCTCTATTTGCCGGTTATGCGGTCAAGAGACAGTCGGATATGGTATCTTGATTTTAGCCCGCTGTATCTTGCAGAGAATACCGTAAACTCTGTTTTCCTTTATTCTTTTAGTGCCGGACTTGATGCATTATCAAAAGTGGCTTCATTAGAGCTTGCCAAGAAAAAAATAAATGTGAATTCTATCCGGATTACAAAAGAAAATTATGCCACAGAACTTGGAGAATTTCTGAACTGGGCGGGTCAAGGGAAACTGTTCCTGACTGCACAAGCATTAACGGTCTAAAGGAGAAGTATGAATGGATAAGAAAATTGCTTTAATAACTGGAGGAAACAGAGGAATAGGTGCTGCAACCAGCAGAAAGTTAGCACAGGACGGTTTTTATGTTTGTATCAATGCCAGAGATAGTTTGAACGCAAAGCCGCTCCTAGATGAAATATTGAGTGCGGGTGGAGCTGGCGAGATCATAGAATTTGATGTGACTTCCAAGGAGCAGGTAAGTGAGGCTGTAAAGAATTTTAGATTTGAAAAACTTGATGTACTTGTGAATAACGCAGGTACATTGAAAGACAACTTGATTTATGAGCTGAAGGTTGAAGACTGGAATCAGGTTCTGGGCACCAATTTTTTTGGAGCGATGACAGTATATGATGCTTTCTGCGAGAAGCTGAGGTCATCAGGAAATGCTACTGTTGTGAATATGGCAAGTATATCAGGAGTCAGACCGCGGAAGGGTCAATTACCCTACGCCGTTTCGAAAGCAATGCTGGCTGAGTGGATAAAACAAATGGGAAGTATGGAAAATCAAGGTTTAATCAAATATTACGCCATATCGCCCGGACCTGTAGCAACAGATTTGATTAAGCTTTCGCCCTGGTATAAAGATCCAAAATCAGTACAAAGGATACCATTAGGGCGGTATGCTGAAGTTGAGGAAATTGCAGCTTTTATTGCGTTCCTGGCAAGTAACAATCATACTTTTTTGAGCGGCTCCAATATTATTATAGATGGGGGCTTTATTCAAACAACTAAAGAATACAATTAAAGACTTGTTTTGCAGTTAAAAAAATTAATGATATTGGTTGGTGTAAAATGAAAAACAATTTAGATAAAAAGTATATTGAGAACAGCCGCAGAATTGTAAGCTATTATGTGGGCGGAAACCAAAGTGCAGAGAAAAGTATGCTGTTCTTAAACGGTTTGTACGTTGGAAATGAATCCTGGATCAAGCAGCAAAGACACCAATATTTCAATAAAAATTATAAACTTATATTTTTGGATTATCCCGGTGTAGGTTCCTCAATTGAAAAAGAAGAAAAAAGCTTCGGGTTTGATGATATTGCAGATGAAATTAAAAATATCCTGGAGACAGAGAGCTGCCCAAAAAGCCATATCATCGGCTATTCCGTCGGGGGAATGATTGGGATCTGGTTTGCACACTGTTTCCAGCAATATGTTGAGAGTCTGGTATTGCTGAATTCGGGTGTTAATATCAATATTTATATGTACAAAATGATACATGCTTTAATATATATGCTGGATGAAGAAGTCAGTATGGAAAAGGTATTTATGTTTCTATATCCATGGAACCACTCACCGGAATATCTTGAGAAGGCTTCGGAAATGCAGGATCAAACGTTGAAAAGCTACGCTGAGTACAATAAGAATAAAACGGCATTTAAGCTGCTGTTGGAGTCTGTATGGAAGCGCCCTAATTTGGAAGCTGTCTTAAAAGACATAATGATTCCGACTTTGATAATAAGCGGTGACAAAGATATGGTCTTTCCAATAGAGTATCAGGAAGAATTGGCTGGTAAAATAACAAACAGCAGACACGTTACGGTAAACGGTTCAGGACATGCTTCATTTATCGAGAAATATCAGGATATCAATGCTTTGATGGAGGAGCATTTAAAAAATATTGGAAGAGGTGATTTGGGTGGGATTTAGTACTGAGGCAGAAATGAAGGCTTTTTTAAGTCAGGTTTCCCAAAAAAGTTATGCGGAAGTATTTAATATTCGTTCCCGGGTAGAGACGAGTGTATGGGAAAGAACAGCCATAACTAATCTTAAGGAAATTATATTTGGAAATGAGAATAAGTACCCGAATACAAAAAATGTTCTTTATGTACATATTCCATTTTGTGCTACAAGGTGCGATTATTGTCCATATTATACAACACCTTACAGCAGTGCAATAGTTTCTGAATACTTAGATGCATTGGAAAAGGAAATCAGAAATATTAAGGACACTCCTTATGTAAAATCCACGACATTCGGTTCGGTTTATTTTGGAGGCGGTACCCCTTCAGTTTTAAGCGCAGACAATATTAAGAGAATAACCAATACGATATTCAGCAGCTTTAAATTCGAAGAAGGCGGAGAATTTTCTTTTGAATCTAATCCATCTACATTAACAGAGGATAAAATAAAAGCCTTAAAAAGTTCAGGAATGAACAGGGTCAGCTTGGGAATTCAGACATTTAACGACAGACTTCTAAAGGAGATGAACTGTGCCCATACCGCAGAAAAAGCTAAAAGAACAATAAATATGTTATTGGATTATGGTTTTGTGGTGAATACCGACATGATCTTTGGGTTAATCGGACAAACCAAGGATGATATTGAAAAAGATTTGCAGGAACTGAATTCATTTAAATATCCTCACCAGGTAACTTTGTTCCCTCTGAGAATTGCAACACATACACCATTAGGAGAAGAGCTTCAGAAAAAAGAAGGGATCACAATTAGCACTCATTTCAAAAGGTTATTGGAATTTGATTCTTATATAGAGGAGATTATGGCTGGCAATCAGTTTTTAAGGGAAGAATCTCCGGTATTCTATCATAAAGTCGGTTCATATGATCATAAGTATCATTCTACAGAAACAAGAGTCATAGGAATTGGCTCAAGTGCGGGTACTTTGCTGGATGAAGGAGAGGGCTGCAATTTCCATGATGTCCATGAATATATTTCGGCCATTCAAAATGACCGTTCTCCTGCAATCAGTGGGGTGACTCTGACAATGCAGCAGGCTTATGAAAGATTTGTTCTTTATAGAATTATATACATGAACCGCTCTTTGCCTAACTTTCGCGGAATCGTTGAAAGGAATTTCTACGAGCACTATGGTATTCCCTTGGGAAATATATATGACAAGGTATTAGACGATATGATAAAGCTAAGGTATATCAAAAAAGATACAGATAAAATTGAGTTTACCGATAGGCTTTGGATGATACTCAATAAGGTTAAAATCGGAATGCCAAGTATTCTTTAAAGTAAGTCAATAAGACTTGGGGATTAGATAGAAATATCGAGATGTGGAGGAACGAAAAATGAAAGTATGCAAAAAATGTATTTTACCTGAGACATTTCCTGGGATAAGCTTTGATGAAAAAGGTGTATGTAATTACTGCAATGAGTATACAGCAAAGAAAGAGCAAAGTACCACTAACATTTTTGAAGATGAAGAAGAGCTTATAAGTTATATAAAAAAGTACAGGAACAGTTCTAATAAATACGATGTGCTTGTAGCGGCCAGCGGGGGGATAGACAGTACCAATGCATTGGTTAAAATTGTTGAGAAATATAAGCTGAGACCGCTGGTATACCATAATGACGACGGTTATGTCAGCAGCATAGCTAGCCAAAATGTAAGAAAACTATGTGCTAAGCTGGATGTAGATTTATTTACCTGGCAGCATGAAATGGGTTTTATGAGTAATTTATTTAAATATATTAACCAATCTAATTTGAAATTCAGCACCTGTCTTTTGTGCGGAACAATTCTTTATATTAACAACATAGAATTAGCACGAAAATTCAATATTCCTTTGATAATAAATGGTTTTTCAAAGGGAGCAGCTTCTATGATCACCAATCGGGACAGGTATGTTGCCATTGTCGGAGAAGTGATGCAGGAAGTCGCAAAGTATGGTGATACGGAATTTTTGAGGATTTTTAAGAACAAGTTCAGATTAATGGAGGAACATATTATTCTTAACAGCAAGGAAGACTTTGAGACCAGCAGGAAGCTGAATAAAACGCTTTTTATACCTTATTATATGTTTAAGTTTTATAAAACAGACAAGGAAGCTTATAAGAAAGAGATGTCAGAGAGATTTGGGTGGGAGCCTATGCCGGCAAGTTATCCCAGGCGTACAACCAATTGTGAAATGATATGGCTGAATACCTACCGTGATTTAAAAGAGATGAATTACACTTATTTTACCGAGGAGTATGCACAGCTTATAAGAGATGGGGAGTTTACAAGAGAGGAAGCAATGGAAGACTTGAAGTTTAATCCTCCGGAAGGTATTCTAAAACGTTTCGCTGAGAGAATAAATTTTGAGGGAATGGAATGCCCGAATAGAATCATACTTGACTGTATTGGAAATCCTTTGAATGAATAAAGTTATATAAAAAACATATTTGGGGTTGCTGGATAAACTCAGCAACCCGATTATTATAATGGTATCACCTATGATAACGGAGGAAAACAAATTATGTGTGGAATCAATGCAATATTCAGATATGACGGAAAGGTTGAGCCATCCGAATTGCGTGCCATGTCTTCTGCTATTGTGCACAGGGGTCCTAATGAAGCAGGATTTTCTGTTATAAACAATGGGAGGGTTGGACTGGCAAGTGTCAGGCTGAGTATTATTGATATAGAAAACGGACTTCAGCCTATTTATAACGAGGATCAATCCTTGACTTTAGTTTTTAATGGCGAAATATACGATTATGACAAACACAGAAATGAGCTTTTGGAAAAGGGGCACCGTTTTAGAACCGATTCTGATACAGAAGTTATTATACATCTTTACGAGGAATATGGGATCAGCTTGCTGGAAAAAATCAATGGGGAATTTGCTTTTACTTTATGGGACGATAAAAAGAAAGAACTATATGCAGTAAGGGACCGATTTGGAGTCAAACCGCTTTTTTATCATTCCAATAACAATGAAGTTCTATTTTCTTCAGAGGTTAAGGGTATATTGGCACTTGATAAGCTAGAGAGAAAAATGTCAGCGGAATATATTACGGGTACTTTTATGACACTTTATTCGAAGTCTCATTCTATTATTGAAGGGATAAGATGTATAAAGCCGGGACATTATGCAGTCATTAATAAAGACCGTTCTTTTAGGGAAATAAAGTATTGGAGTCCGAGATTTGATATTGATGAAAGCATTAGCTTTTCGCAGGCAAAGGAAGGGATAAGGCAACTTCTTACCAAATCAGTCAGAAGAAGAATGATTGCAGATGTTCCAGTTGCTGTTTATCTTAGGGAGGGATAGACTCGACATTGGTATGTGCTATCATGGCTAAACACAATCAGAAGCTTAGGGCATTCAATATCGGGTTTACAGATCCGGTATATGATGAATCAGCGATTGCAAAGGAAACGGCTGAGTTTTACGGTGCTGACTTCTTAAATATTAAGTGTGGGATGGAAGATCTTGCAGAAGGGTTTGAGAAAACACTTTACCATAACGAAGCTGTAATTGTCAACCCGCATTCCATTGCAAAACAGTTGTTATCAGCTGAGGTACATCGCTCCGCGTATAAGGTGTGTATTACAGGGGAGGGCGGAGATGAATATTTTGCCGGATATCCTTATTTCAGAATGGAGCATATATGGAGAATGTTGTTGGGTACAGGGAATGAGCCGGACAGAGGACGGCAGCTTTTAAAGGAATTCTGTGAAAAGGAAGCAGCTTCAGAATATGCTATGTGGGAAAATAGCGATACATGGGACAAATACAGAGATATGTTGGGGTACCCCAGCTTTATTTATAACCGTGCCATGGGCAGCTATGAACTGATGACTCAGGTTCTGAATAAAGAAGCTTTGGGAATCAGTGAGGAACATAATCCTGAAAACCTTCTTCGGAAAAACTATGATTTTGATTATATCAAGACGCTGCATCCATTAAACGCCAGCCGCTGCATTTCATTAAACCAGCTAAATTCCTATATGATCCCGCTTCTTGGAGACCGCGTGGAAATGGCTAATTCGGTGGAAGGCAGGCTGCCATATTTAGACCGTGAGCTGGTGGAGTTTGCAGGAAAATTACCGCCTCAGTATCTATTGAAAACGGATCAACTCCGGGAAAAATACGTTTTGAGGGAAGCTTTCGAATCCGATTTGCCGCCGCATATCCGTAAGGGTAAAAAGCATACTTTTTTATCTCCCAACTGGGATTGCTTCCTGCAAACCAAAAAAGGCCAGGAACTACGGGAAGATTTGCTATCAAACAGTGCCATCCGGAAAACCAACATTTTTGATCCGAAAAACTCAAGAAAAATCAGCTTAAGCCGCGAAGCCTTGGATGAAAGTAATCCATTGCGCAGAAGATTAGATATTCCAATGGGAATTATGCTTTCTCTTCAAATGCTGCACCGCCTTTTTATTGAGAACAAGGTTAGCTTGAACCCTGACTTTGAGATGGTGGATCGAAGCCCCGAAGCATAATTCAATAAAGTTTTTGTAAAATAGGAGCAGACTATTAGAGGCCATTTAACAGAAAAATTGAGAGAAAAGAGGTGCCTTCTATGAGGATTGTGGTATTGGGTGGAAGCCCGAAAGGTGAAGAAAGTGTTACTTTACAGTTTATATATTACATACAAAAAGAATATCCGCAGCATCAATTTGAATTTTATAATGTTTGCCAGAGAATCAATGAAATAGAAAATAATCAAAATTTGTTTCGGGAAATTATGAACTCAATTAAGGAGGCCGAAGGTGTACTTTGGGCTTTTCCGGTCATTTTTTTCCTGGTGCATTCAAATTATAAGCGTTTTATTGAGTTGATCCGGGAAAGAAATGCAGAGGCGTTTTTTAAAGATAAATATACTGCTGCGTTATCAACGTCGATACATATTTTTGACAATACTGCTCATGAATACATACATGCTGTATGTGACGATCTGGATATGAAATATGTTGGCTTTTTTTCAGCGTCAAAAGACGATCTGCTTCAGAAATCAGGGCGGAAGAACCTGAATGCGTATATTGAAGATTTTTTAGATGCAATTTCGGCCAAATCATACAATAAGAATACATATCGACCGAATAGCCATCCTTCGCTAAAGTATGCTCCCGGTGACATCCTTGAAAAAGTCGACAGCAAAAATAAGAGAATATTGATGATTACGGATTGTCCCGAACAGAATTCAAATTTGGGGAGAATGATTGAAAGGATGCGTAATAGCTTCACAGATCCGGTAGAAGTAATTGACCTTAACAAGATAAATATAAAAGGCGGATGCTTGTGTTGCTTTCATTGCGGTTTTGATAACGAATGCGTTTATGGTGATAATGATGACATAAAGGATTTGTATAACAATAAAATTAAGCAAGCGGATATCATTATTTTTGCTGCAAGGATTGTTGACAGGTTCTTTTCCTCAAGATGGAAAATGTTTATTGACAGACGCTTTATTAACACGCACCAGCCACAGATGATCAATAAGCAGGTTTGCTACATTATTTCCGGTCCTCTAAGCCAAAATTATACAATTAAACAAATTATTAAAGCGCAAGTAGAAGTTGACCAGGCCAATTTAGCAGGTATTGTAACCGATGAGTATAGTGATTCTGAAAAAATCGATACACTTCTGGACGTTTTGGCAAAAAAGTTAGTTCATTATTCTGAGCATACTTATGTCAGACCGTTTACTTTTATTGGGAATGGAACGAGGAAAATCTTAAGAGATTTAATATGGGGAAAAGAACGGATTATTTTCAGCGGTGATTACAGGTTTTATAAGAAACATAATATGTTTGATTATCCTCAAAAGAATATAGGCATGAGAATTACAAATTTGTTTTTAATTGGAATTACGACTATTTCCTTCGTAAAGAGAAAAATTCAGAAGAATACTAAAAGTATTATGATTTCTTCTCTGCAAAAGGTATTAAGTGCTGAAAGCAAGAAGCTTTGATCTGGAATTTCAAAGGCGAGGAGTGACAAAAATGAAAATAGTAGTACTGAATGGGAGTCCAAAAGGTGAGATAAGCGTTACTATGCAGTATATTAAATATATTCAGAAGAAATTTCCGCAGCACCAAATGCAGATAATCAATGTTTGCCAGACAATCAAAGTGCTGGAAAGAGATGAGAGGAAGTTTTCCGAGGTTATTGCATCGGTTAAAAATGCCGATGGGGTGATATGGGCCTTCCCGGTAGTTTATTTTCTTGTACATTCAAATTATAAACGTTTCATTGAACTGATCTGGGAAAGAGGCGTACAAAAAGCTTTTGAGAATAAATACACGGCGGTTTTATCTTCTTCAATTCATATTTTTGATAATGTTGCTCATGACTATATGCACGCAATATCGGATGACCTGAAAATGAATTACACCGGATTTTTTTCAGTATCCATGAATGACTTGAAGGATAAAGTATTGCGGGATCGCTTATTTGTTTTTGCATCGGATTTTTTTGAGGAAACAGCAGACAGGATACCGACAGGTAGAGCATATGAACCGGTTGCGTATCAACCTGTGGAATATGTGCCAGGGAAGATAGCTTCGAAAATTGTTAGTGATTGCAAGAGAATACTGATTATTAGCGATTGTCCGGATGAGGACAGCAATCTCAGCAAAATGACCCGCCGTTTCCAGCAACTATTTACCGGAACTGTTGAGAGGATTGATATAAATAGCATGAATATCAAAGGCGGGTGCCTGGGGTGTGTAAACTGTTCATTTGATAATGAGTGCGTATATGGGGATAATGATGACATCAGAAAGGTATATAATGAAAAGATTAGGGAAGCGGATATAGTTGTGTATTGTAACAGGATCGTAGACAGGTATTTTTCTTCACGTTGGAAGTTGTTCTACGACAGAAGATTTTTAAATACACATCAACCTCAAATGATGAATAAGCAAGTAGGGTATATTGTCTCAGGGCCACTAGGTATGCTGCCTTCCTTAAGAGAAACAATATGTTTCCAGACAGAGACCGATCACGGCAACCTGGCAGGTGTTATTACAGATGAAAACAAAACTTCCGAAGAAATCGATTTATTAATGGACGATTTTGCAAAGCGTATTGTTACATATGCACAGAAATGTTACACTGCGCCTTCTACCTTTTTTGGGGAAGGGGCAGGGAGAAGTTGCAGGGATTTGGTTTGGGGAGAATGGCGATTTATTTTTCAAGGCGATTATAGGTTTTATAAAAAACATGGCATGCATGATTTCCCTCACAAAAATATCGGTATGAGATTTATGAACTTAATATTGTCAATACTCTGCAAAATTCCTTCATTTAAGAAAAAAATTCAAAATAATGCAGCAAAATTAAATGTAAGAGAACTGAAAGAGCTGTCAAAAAAAATGTATGAAAACGTTTAGTAATTAAGCTGGAATAGTCATATATATAGGTTGCATTAAAGAAATTTCAAGGAAGAATTATGCAACCTATGAAATCAAGGAATATGATTTTGCAATATTTGAATTTTTAATGTAAGATGTTTATTGCAAAACATATAGGGGGTAATTGTTATGAATATGATTACGTTAATGCAAAAGCATTTAGAACATCTTGAAAATGCAAAGCTGACTAATGAAGCGATCAAATCAAAAAATTTGAAAAAGTTCAGAAAGCTTGTTGAATATGCTTATAGAAATTCGGAATACTATTCAGATTTAATCAGGAAAAATAAAATTGACTGCGAGCATTGTACACCTAGTCAGTTCCCAGTTATGACTAAAATAGAGCTAATGGAAAACTTCGACAGAATTGTAACCGATAAAAGAATAACAAAACAAAAAGTATCGGATTTTCTGGAAATTTCTAAAAATCCAATGGAGCTGATGGATGGCAAATACTATGTTGTGCATACCTCAGGTTCATCGGGACAGGTCGGTTATTTTGTATACTCGCAGAAGGATTGGTCCAGAGGGATTGCACACAGTTTTAGAATGCACTCGCACAGTTTGGGCTTCAAAAGGAAGAGAATAGGTTACTTTGGTGCGGCACAAGGCCACTTTGCAGGGGTTTCCATTTGTGTATCAGCCGGAAGATCTATGTCAAAACTGCTTTTTAATGTTGAAACCTTTGATATTAACAGCTCTCTTCAAAATATCATTGAAGGTTTGAATAAGTTTCAACCGGATATACTGGTTGGATATGCACATGGTCTCAGGTTATTGGCACAAAAACAATTGGTGCATGAACTTCATATAGCTCCTTCGGTTATTGAAAACAGTGGAGAAGACTTAAGTGAGTCAGACAGGAACATCATCAGGAAGGCGTTTGACTCAGAGCTTTTAAATTTGTATGCCAGTTCTGAACATCTTTTTATGGGAATGGGAAAAGATGAGTATGATGGCTTGTACCTTTTTGAAGATGATCTCATATTTGAAATTGAGAAAGACTGCTCCTTTGTCACAAATCTTTTTAATTATACATTGCCTTTGATCCGTTATAAAATGGAAGACATTTTAGTACCAAAAGCGGATGAAAAGGGAGTTTTCCCCTTTACAAAAGTTAATGAAATTATTGGGCGGAAAGAGAATATCCCGATTTTTATCAATAAGTACGGTGCTCAGGATTTTATAAGCCCAATTCTGATTGCCGAAATAATTATTAAAAACATAAAAGCATTTCAAATAGAGCTTTTGGATAAGAAATCTTTCATATTCTATGCTGTTTTTGAAGATGATATTTCTGATGAAGAAAAATACAAAGCTATCCAGCTTGCTAAGGAGAGATTAAAGGAAATACTTTCTGAAAAGAATATGGATAATGTATCCTTTGAAGTTCAAGAAGTTAATGAATTGAAGATTGATAAAAAAGCTGGAAAATTTAAGTTGATTTATAGCAGGCCGCATTGATAGGTCGAGCTGCGGAATGTGGCGTAAAATAACGAATTTATAAGAAAAATTGTGTTAAATTATTGACAATCTCAATTACATTATGTATTATTGATTTTGGGAGATATTAATTTATATGATATTTTATATGTTAACTATTATGCTTATAAAATAACTTACATCCATAGATTGTCATACCAATTAGCATTATTGGGGCAAAGTTGGCATTGACATTTATATCTACTTATATTAGTATATTTATGACATAGTTTAATATAAAAATTTATGCATTTCTCCGAGTCTATATTCCTAAGGTACAAGGCTAAGGAATACAGACCGATAGGGTATCGTTGGAAACGCCGGTGCCTCCTGTTTGGAAAGGAGTAGTGAAAATGGTTATGCGTATGTTCTTTTAGGACATGCATAGCGTGTTCATGTTAACTCCTTCCAAATTGGCAAGGAGTTTTATTTATAAAAATATTATTGGAGGTATATAATAATGGAAATGGTTAATGTCACGATTGACGGGATCAAAACTCAAGTTCCTAAAAATTATACGGTACTTGAAGCTGCAAAATCACTGAACATAAATGTTCCTACTCTTTGCTTCCTCAAAGGAATCAATGAAGTTGGAGCTTGCAGAATGTGTGTTGTAGAGGTTCAAGGTGCTAGAACACTTCAAGCATCGTGTGTTTTACCAGTATCTGAGGGAATGGTTGTAAAAACAAATTCACCTTCTGTTATGGAATCAAGAAGAACAGTACTGGATCTTATCCTGTCAAGACATGAAAGAGAATGTACTACCTGTGCAAGAAATCTGCACTGCGAACTGCAGAAGCTTAGTGAGGAAATGGGAATTGACAAGGTAAGCTTTGAAGGCGAAAAGATAAAATATGCAGTTGATGAAGCTTCACCTTCTGTTGTAAGAGATCAGAATAAATGTATATTATGCGGAAGATGTATATCTGTATGCAAGAATATACAGCATACAGGAGCTATTAATTTCGCTAACAGAGGGATAAAGACAACAGTTACTACCCCATATAGCAAGGCGCTTACAGAAGTGAACTGCATAAACTGCGGACAGTGCATCAAGGTTTGTCCTGTAGGTGCTCTGAGAGAAAAAGATGATACCCAAAAGGTATGGGATGCAATAGCAAATCCGGATATGCATGTTGTTGTGCAGACTGCACCGGCAGTAAGAGTTGGTTTGGGTGAAGAGTTCGGCATGCCGGTAGGAACAAATGTAGAAGGCAAAATGACAGCAGCTCTTAGAAGATTAGGCTTTGACAAAGTATTTGATACTGACTTTACAGCAGACCTTACAATAATGGAAGAAGGTACAGAACTGCTTGGCAGGATAAATAACGGCGGAAAGCTGCCTCTTATCACATCCTGTTCACCAGGCTGGATAAAATTCTGTGAGCACAATTATCATGAATTCCTAAACAATCTTTCCACCTGCAAATCACCGCAGCAGATGTTCGGTGCTGTAGCAAAATCCTATTATGCTGAAAAGGCAGGTATTGATCCGAAAAACATATTTGTTGTATCAATTATGCCTTGTACAGCTAAAAAGTTCGAGTGCGGCAGGGAAGAAATGAACGTAGACGGTTTACAGGATATTGATGTAGTTCTTACAACAAGAGAGCTTGCAAAGATGATAAAACAGGCAAGAATAGACTTTACGGCTATAGAAGATGGCAGCTACGACAGCATGATGGGTGATTCCACTGGTGCGGCTGTAATATTCGGAGCAACAGGCGGAGTAATGGAAGCAGTTCTCAGAACTCTTGCAGATATATTGTCCGGTCAGGATCTTAAAGATATTGAGTATACGCCTGTAAGAGGGATGGAAGGCATAAAAGAAGCGGCTGTCACTATTAATGGCATAGAACTTAAGGTTGCAGTTGCTCACGGTACAGGAAATGCAGCAAAGCTTCTTGATAGTATAAAAAGCGGCGAAGCAAATTACCACGCTGTTGAGATAATGGCTTGTCCGGGAGGATGCATAAACGGTGGAGGACAGCCGATACTAATAGACAAAGAAAAGACTGAAGAGGTAATGAAACTTAGAGCGGAGGGCCTATATTCCATCGATAAAGAAAGAAAATTTAGAAAATCCCATGAAAATCCTGAAATAAAGAAGCTCTATGAAGAATATCTTGAGAAGCCTAACAGTCATAAGGCGCATCATTTGCTTCATACAAGTTATGTTGAAAGGGATAGAGTATAAAATAAATTGAAAGTTAAAACTAATTTACTAACAAAAGCAGCAGTTTTACTAGCTATAGCAATGGTATTTCAGATCACAAAAATGGGCCAGTATATAACCGGCACAGGTATTAATGCAGTGTTTATTACAGCGGTTGGAGTCTGTGGGTTGCCTTGGGCAGCAGCAATTGGTTTTATGACACCGATGCTTGCAGTGCTGTTAGGCGTACAGCCTCCTGCAACAATTGTATTGGTTCCGTTTATAATAGCAGCCAATATAGTATACGCAGCTTTGTTTAGGATTTTAAAAAAATATAATAAATATATCGGTGTAGTTGCTGCAGCTTTTGCAAAATTTATACTGCTCTATACAGCAGCAAATATAATAGTTAATAAGCTGCCTGCACCAATAAAGCTGGCTTTTAGCTTTCCTCAATTAATTACTGCGGCAGCTGGAGGAGCAATTGCTTTAATAATATTGAAGGTAGCAAAAAAATAAAAATTATATATAGAAAAGGCTTGTTTTAGCGGGTTTCGCTAAAACAGGTCTTTTATTTTTTGTTTTATTTAATTGACGATAATTTAACAATCATGTATTATATTATTGAATGTATATTGAAAACATTATGTTTAATTACAACACTTTATAATTTATATAGGGGGAAAATTTATGAAAATGCTTAATGTCACAATTAACGGAATCAGTACAAAAGTACCTGAAGGTATAACCATCATGGAAGCTGCAGCTCAGCTTGGTATTGATATCCCCGCACTGTGCTACCTGAAAGATGTCAATGAAGTCGGAGCATGTAGAATTTGTGTAGTTGAGGTCAAAGGGGCAAGAACACTTCAGGCATCATGCGTACTCCCTGTTTCAGAGGGCATGGATATTCAGACTGAAAGCCCAAGTGTGGTGGAAGCAAGAAAAGAAATACTTAAGCTGATACTTGCGAACCATCCGAATGATTGCCTCACATGCAACAAAGCAGGTGAGTGCAAATTACAGGAATATGCTTACCGGTATGATGTAAAATTCGTTGAGCATAATGGAGCGAGAAAGAACTACAATATTGACACCACAAATCCATATGTGTACAGGGACAATAACAAATGCATTCTTTGCGGAAGATGTGTCAGCATTTGCGCTAAAGTACCTGAGAGAGCTGTGCTGGCATTCGGCAACAGAGGCTTTGATACTACAGTAATAGCAGATAATAATAAGGCAATGGGTGAATCCGACTGCGTATCATGTGCAAGATGTATAAGCGTGTGTCCGGTAGGAGCACTTTTAGACAGCAGAGCAATGAATATTGCCAGGTCATGGGAACTGGAGAAGGAAGACGTTAAGTGTGCGGCTTGTGAGAATGGCTGTGATTTCCAACTATTAAAGAAGGATGGAAAGGTTGCAGCAGTCAGGGCACTAAAGGCAGGCGAAGGCAGACCGCTTTGCCTGAAAGGCAGATTGACCGTTGATTTGACTTATAATGATAATCCTAAGACTCCATTAGTTAAGAAGGATGGAGAATTTGTCGAGGCTTCATGGGCTGAAGTTCTAGGTCTTGATAAAATACTTGGAAAACTTTAATGTTTTAAATATAATATGAAGGGTGGTTTATATGGTAAATCTGACTATTAACGGAAAGCCTGTGCAAGCTGAGAATAATACCACCATACTTCAAGCAGCAGAAACCCTGGGTATAAATATACCTACGTTTTGTTATGACAAACGTCTTATAGGTCATGGCGCTTGCCGGATTTGTGTTGTTGAAGTAAAGGGTGGCAGAGCTCTTCAAACCGCATGTACAATGCCTGTTGCAGAGGGAATGGTTGTGGAAACACACTCACCTGATGTAATTGAAGCACGAAGAGAGATATTAAAGCTTATGATTGAAAATCATCCCCTTGATTGTTTGACCTGTGAAAAATCAGGAAATTGTAAGCTACAGAATTATTGTTATGAATATGATGTAAAAGACGGCGGCTATAAGGGAGCTAAAAAAGACTATCCTATAGACGACAGCAATCCATTCTTCACTTTGGATAGGAACAAATGCATTATGTGCGGCAAATGTATAAGGGTAGACAATGAACTTCAGTGTACAGGGGCGATAAACTATAGCGAAAGAGGCTTTGAAACTCATGTGGGAGTTCCTTATGATAGGGATTTTGAACATTCAACCTGTGTATCCTGCGGCAACTGCGTATCTGTTTGTCCGGTTGGAGCACTGATGCCGAAACATCCGGAGAAGTTCAGAACATGGGAAGTAAGAAAGGTAAAAACTACTTGTCCTTACTGCGGCGTTGGCTGCCAGATGGAACTCCTTGTTAAAGGCAATAAGGTAGTAGGCGTAGAACCTGTTAATGTTGATCCCAATAATGGACTCCTTTGCGTAAAAGGTAAGTTTGGTTATAAATTCATAGATCATCCAGACAGGCTTAAGACTCCATATATCAGAAAAAATGGGGAGCTTGTAGAAGCAACCTGGGATGAGGCATATCACCTTATAGCGGAAAAGATGCAGGAAACAAAAGAGAAATATGGTCCTGATGCTTTAGGCGGCTTCTCATCTGCAAGATGTACAAATGAGGAAAATTATTTATTCCAGAAATTATTCAGGGCGGTGATCGGCACAAATAACATTGACCACTGTGCCCGTCTCTGACATGCTCCAACGGTTGCAGGTCTTGCAGCCACATTAGGCAGCGGAGCTATGACAAACAGTATCAATGAGGTAATTGATGCAGATACTATATTCGTAATCGGTTCCAACACAACAGAAAACCATCCTGTTATAGGAGCAAAGATAAGACAAGCTAAAAGGAAGGGCGCAAACATAATTGTTGCAGACCCGAGAGAAGTCGATCTTGCTAAGGATGCAGATGTATACCTTCGGATAAAACCGGGAACAAATATTGCTCTTATTAACGGTATGATAAATGTAATACTTGAAGAGGGCTTACAGGATAAGGAATTTATTGCTGAGAGGACAGAAAACTTTGAAGAACTGGAGAAAGCAGTAAAGAACTATACTCCTGAAAAAGCAGCTTCTATATGCGGAGTTAAGGCAGAGGATATAAGGATGGCAGCAAGATTGTATGCAAAGGTTGACAAAGCAAGTATTGTGTATTGTATGGGTATAACCCAGCATACAACCGGTACTAATAATGTAATGTCAACTGCTAACCTTGCTATGCTTTGCGGTAATTTTGGAAAGGCTTCTACCGGTGTAAATCCTTTAAGAGGGCAGAACAATGTTCAAGGTGCATGTGATATGGGTGCACTGCCGGTATCATATCCGGCATATCAGCCGGTTGCAAAGCCTGAAGTAAAAGAAAAGTTTGAAAAAGCTTGGGGAGCTACGCTCTCGCTGAAGCCAGGATTGACAATACCTGAAATGATGAACGCAGCAGGAAAGGGAGATATCAAATTCCTGTACATTATGGGTGAAAACCCAATGGTTTCCGATCCGGATCTCAATCATGTGAAGCATTCTTTGGAGCATACAGAATTCGTGGTGGTACAGGATATATTCCTCACAGAGACAGCACAGTTGGCAGATGTAGTACTTCCGGCAGTAGTTTTTGCTGAGAAGGATGGTACCTTCTCCAATACCGAAAGAAGAGTGCAGAGGGTCAGAAAGGCAGTAGAGCCTGTAGGAAATGCAAAAGCTGACTGGATAATACTCATGGAGCTTATGAATAAGATGGGTTACACTATGACTTATAAGCATCCTTCTGAAATAATGGATGAGATTGGAACTGTTACACCTTCTTATGCGGGTATAGATTACAGCAGGCTGGAAAATGAGGGGATACAGTGGCCATGTCCTGCAAAGGATCATCCTGGTACTAAGTACTTGCACAAGGGTACATTCTCAAGGGGAAAGGGTTTGTTCAATGGTATTGAACACAAGGGCGCTGATGAGCAGACTGATTCCGAATATCCATTTGTACTTACAACAGGCCGTGTGCTGTACCATTATCATACAGGTACAATGACAAGGAAAGTCAAGGGCTTGAACGAGAAGGTTCCAGGCGCATATATAGAAATAAGCCAGTCAGCAGCAGAAAAGCTTGGAGTTATTGATGGTGAGATGCTCAAGGTGGCTTCACGAAGAGGCAGCATTACTGTAAAAGCAAAATTGAGCAATAGGGTGAAAGAAAATGTAGTTTTCGTACCTTTCCATTTTGCTGAAGCTGCTGCAAACACTTTGACAAATGGGGCCCTTGATCCAAAAAGCAAAATTCCTGAGTTTAAGGTCTGTGCTGTTACAATAAGTAAATAATAAAAACACGTCTTTAGTAGAAAATTTACTAAAGACGTATTTTTATGCTTGTTTATGCAAATTTTTCTGGTATAATATATTATATTGCCATGTTATATTGTTATATCATATTATGTAGTAAAGAGGATGTGCTATGGGTGAAGAATTATATAACTTGCTTAGTAGAATTCGTGAATATTATCTTCATACAGTGAGAAGTTTGGCTAACTCTCTGGAGAAAAAGGACAAATATACAAGAAACCATTGCGAAAGAGTGACTAAATATTCCCTTGCAATAGCAAAAAAAATGAGACTGAATGAAGAAGAGTTATTAGGTCTGGAGTTTGCAGGCTTGCTGCATGATATAGGAAAAATTGGAATTCCCAGTGAAATAATCAACAAACAAGGAATGCTGACTGAAGAAGAATATAAAGTAGTAAAAAAACATCCGGAGTTAGGCTTTGATCTGCTTAAGAGAATGACTTTCCTGGACTCCAGCAGCAGGATACTCCTACAGCATCACGAAAGAATAGATGGCAAGGGCTATCCGTATGGACTTGAGGCTGATGAAATTGACAAGCTGGCTAAGATACTGGCGGTTGCTGATGCTTATGATGCCATGACTACGGTTCGGCCTTACCGTACTGATAAGCTGAACAACGAACAGGCGATAGTAGAGTTTGAGAGATATAAGAACACACAATTTGATGAAGTTGTTGTGGATGTATTTGTTGATATACTGTCAAACGGAGATATAGCTTCGTAAATGTTTTTACAATAGGATATTAAATCCCATTTCTTAGTATTGAGGAATGGGATTTTTTCTTGCGCTTTAAAAGTAATAAAACCATAGCGGCAAAAGTATATTTATATATAAATGCAGTTTATTTTACGAAACAAATCTGCGTGAGTAGATTTTGCGAGGGGTAGTGAAATGAGAGCTATTGCAGCAAATAAGATGATGAGAGGGTTAATAGGTCTTGTGATATTGGCGGAGCTATTACTTATAAATATTGAGCAGCCTGTAGGAAGCAGGAATGTTTTTTTTAGATTAAGTGTAAATGAAGATATTACTGATTCCATATACCAGATATTCCGCAATAGGAATTATGCGATAATAAGCGGAGATTTAAAGCTCATCCACTCAATGTATGATACAAGCACTAAGTATGGTACTTGGGCATACCAGCATGAATCGACAAAGGTAAAATACATCCATAACTGGGAGCAGAAGCAGGGTACGAAATTCACTGATATTATACCTACGGTGAAGGTAAGAAGTATTAAGCAAAAGGGTGAAAAGTACACAGTTAACCTGATGTGTTCAACTGAGTACAAATATATATATGAAAATGAGCCTGATGCAGTAAATAGCTTCAGGATAGGAACTTACCACGTACTTGACCTGGTATTCAAAGATGAGATATGGATAATTACAAGAGAATGGTATAAGGATCCTTTTGAAGACTCGCTGAACTTGGACAGAATAAATGCAGACTCTATAAACCAGTACATATCAACTCATGCCGAAAGAGATCTTTCGAATATAGGCGACAGAAGAAAAAATGCAGTAGAGTATGCGGATAAATATTCCGGTGCTGCAAATAGCGAAAATTACAACTTCAAATATAATAAGAAGTATCGGAACTATAACTCACAAGGCGGAGATTGTGCAAACTTTGCATCACAAATACTTTATGAGGGCGGGAAGTTCAGGAAAAGCCATTTGTGGAATTATGACAGCAAGGGAGCAACCAGAGCTTGGGTCAATGCGGACGGTTTTAAGAACTATATGCTCTATAGCGGCAGAGCCTCACTTATTGCCTGTGGAAACTATGAAAAGGTGTATAAAGCTTCCTATAAGCTCCTGCCGGGAGATTTTGTTGCTTATGAGAAAGGGGGAGACATCAAACATATATCAGTGGTGACAGGTGCTGATTCAAAGGGGTATTCACTGGTAAGCTGCCATAATACTGATAGGAACAGAGTGCCTTGGGATTTGGGATGGAGCGGCAGCAAGATTAAGTTTTGGCTGGTGCGGGTGCATTTCTAGCCGCTATAAGTATGTAGGAGGTAATCCTTTGATATGTAGGCAATTAGAGGCAAGGAAGCATTGGTTTAATGAACAATCGGAAATTACCAAGATTATTATTATATATAGATTTGTTTCTTTAATGATCACTTCGATCTTCTACTTTATTAACCAACCCGATTATTCATTAGAGAAAAGAATGACAGTTATTATATGCATTGCCGGGTCGGCTGTCTTATTGAACTACTTGTATATCAAAAATAAAGGACATTCCTCCAATATATTGCTGCTGATACTAATAGAAACATGCGGGAATTCTATTTTACTTATACCTTCAGGAGGTATTAACAGTCCTTATGTGTGGTATTCATTGAATACAATCCTTATAGCATCGGTAGAATTACCCAGAAAGTACTGCTGGTTAAATCTGACCGTTTACTTAGCTGCATCGCTGTCTTTATCGGCATTCATACCAGTTAATGGCTTGGGAAGAATAGCTCAGCTAACAAACCCGGAACGCAGCCTGATACTTAGCTTGATATTAATTACGTCTGTTATACAGCTACTGTCAAAATATGCAATCAATGCACAGAATACAAGCAGTAAACTCACTGATGCCAATAAAGAGCTGCAATATGCAAATAAGAAAATCATAGAATCATTTAACCATATAATGGAGCTCTATCAGGCAGTAAGCCTGTTCTCAAATCAGCGCAGCAGGAATGATCTGATTTTGCTTATTCTGCAATACACTCAAAGAATTAATAAAGCAGAAACGGTATTTTTCTATGATGCGACTAAAGGTGGAAATATTATTTCAATTCAATCGGATAATTGGGTTAGCAGTCTAAGAAATGTACTTCAGGAAAAATTATCAGGGATATGGAATATAATTGCGGATTTAAAAATACCTATAAAAGTGAGCGCTCTGGATAGAAGTTTCAGCTTGATTTCAATAAAATCCAGCTATATGAATTATGGTATTTTGGGAGTTGAAACTCCTGCATATATTCAGAATGCAACTGATAATCAGAATGGAGAATTGTTGAGATTTTTAGCGGAGATAAGTTCCATTGCATTGGAAAGATTTGAATTAGAGCAGGTAAACGATAGATTGATTATTGCGGAAGAACAAAACCGGATAGCCAATGAAATCCATGACAATGTATTACAAAGGCTGTTTAGCATATCCTGCGGAATATATAATCTGACGAGGGGTAAAGAAAAAAGTTCAATGGCTTTAATAAACAAAGAGATGGACATTATCAGAGACTCTATAAACAGCTCAATGAATGAGTTAAGAACTGCAATATACAGACTGAGCTGGAAAAAAGAAGGCGTTGATAATTTTATAGTTGATATTCTAAATTATATCAATCAAATTAAACATCTGAACCATATGGAGATAGATTTCAGCACTATGGGTGATAGTGAATTACTATTGTCGGCACAAAAAAAGGCTATATATCGAATTATTTGTGAAGGGATAGGAAATGCTGTCCGTCACGGAAAGGCAGGAGACGTTAAGGTAAAACTAAATATTGGCATCGAAGCAGCTACTCTTGAGATTATAGATAACGGAAGAGGTTTTGACTTGGATAGAATAGAAGCAGACAGACAACAAGGCTTAGGTATAAAAAATATTAGGTTTCTTGTTAACTCACTTAAGGGCAGCGTAAATATTCATAGTGTGATTGGCGAAGGTACAAATATACGTATAACTATACCCTGTGCCGACATGAGTTTTAGGGGGGAGAAAATCGTTTGAATATACTAATTGTTGATGATCATCCGATGGTTAGAAAAGGTATCGCATCAACCCTGTCTTTGGAGGAAAATGTAGAAGAAATCAGAGAAGCTTCAAATGTAGAAGAAGCAAAGAACCTTATGGTAAAATCGAGTTCAGATATTGCTTTCATTGACCTGAAGCTGGGCAGGCAAAACGGGCTGGAAATAGCAAAATGGGCAAAAAGTAAAAATATATCAACTAAATTTATTGTTCTTACTTCGTCATCCGATAAAGGGGATTTTATGAGGGCACAAGAGGTTGGAGTAGAAGGGTATATCTTGAAGGAGGCATATATTGAGGATATCATCTATGCATTTAATGTGGTCGCCAGAGGGAAAAAGTTTTATGATCCGGAGCTATTTTTGCAAAATACTGATAAACCGGAGAATGACATACTGGAGGAGCTGACCGATAGGGAGAGGGATGTGCTTACTGAACTTGGAAAGGGGCTAAGCAACCAGCAGATTGCGGGAAAGCTTTTTATATCGGAAAATACCGTAAAAAAGCATGTAAGCAATATACTTTTCAAGCTGGGTTTGAATCATCGTATTGAAGCTGCACTATATATAAATAATCCTGAAAACCGCTTTAAGGGTATGCCGGATAAACTATCGCTTTAAGTTTTGGAGGTAACCGTGTATGGCAAGGAAGAAAGTTAGAAACGGCAAAAATGGAATACATGTGGTTTTAGTTCTGTCAATTATCATACTGAATATTATAGGCATTAGTTATGCTGATTGGAACGGCAGCATGGGAATATTGAACTCGGTATTGACGGGTAATATAGGGCCTTCCTTTTGTGATGATTATGAGGTCGATAATATAAAAGGTAATGGTGATATAGCAGTAAGTTTTGATGATGAACAAACCATAAGCATTCAAGGAGAGGTCGAGCCCGGCTTCAAGGCATTTTTGGATTATCGCATTATAAATAATGGCAGTATTCCTGCAAAATTGGTTGAAAAGAATATAACAGACGATACAGGCGGGTTAAAGCTTAAAGTAAATCAGACGTCCGGAGTGCTTGAACCACAGGAGTATGACTACGGTGCGGAAGATAAAGGTAAGCTGCAAATCAAGGCAAATGAGGAAGGCATGTATGATTTTGAGATTGAACTGGTATATAGACAATGGGAACCTTGAACAAAGCATGAAATTGATGTGATACAAACTACTAGGCGGGGGAATGAATGTGAAGAAGCGGTTAATCTTAATTCTTACCAGTATAATGATAGGATGTGCTTTAATGTCGGGGGGTTATGGGCAATGGGAAAAAAAGCTTATGATCAGGGGGAGCCTTACAGTCGTTGCACCGCCGCCGCCACCTACACCTGCGCTTACCCTTATTCCGAGTCCCGTACCTTACCCTGAACCAAGCCCTGCACCGGATTTAATCCAGGAAAACAATCAAACGGATTTGCCCGGCAATAATGAAACCGTTGAAACGCCGTCCATACCAGAGCCGGAAGAACCTGCGGATGTACTACCCCAAAGCAGTGGTGCAAGTATAGGGGAAAGCACCGGAGTGAATGGCGGGGATGCTGCAGTGGGCGCAGGTGACACCGATACGGGAGCTGTCAATGCAGGTACTGCTGAATAAAGAATAAATTTAACGGGGGAAAATGATAGTGGGCAGCAAACGTTTTTCAATCAGACCTTCTTCCCTGGTAAGATGTCTTTTATTATCAGGACTGATGCTTTGCTTCTATGTCATTGATAATCCTTCTATTATTGCACGTATGAATAGTACCGTTTATAACTATATTATTAAGCCGGGTTTCTGGCTTGGACTGACTTATTTTGCAGGATGCCTTCCCAAAGTCAGGTCCAAATCCAAACAAAGGTATAGAAGCTTCATAAACTGGTGGGCGTTCAATTTTTCCGCAATACTTGTTGCGGTTCTAATAATGGGTGGAATTGTCGACGGCTTTGGTAAAAGTCCCTATAACCATTCCATAAGCGGAATATTTCTGAATATTGTACTGGTCGGTTCGATGCTTACTGGTCGGGAAAGAGTACGGAGCTACTTAGTGAACAGCCTGACCGATAAGGAAAACTATTATGTTTTTATACTTGTTGCTTTGTTTATGACTTTTACAGGCATATCATTGAACAGGTTCAGCAATCTGCATGGCATTGAAGACATGGTAAGGTTTGCAGCCCAGCATGCGGCGCCTGAATTTTCTGAAAATCTGTTTGCAGTATATCTGGCTTATCTGGGGGGGCCATTGCCATCAGGAATTTATTTAGGTATAGTGCAAGCCTTCAACTGGTTTTCGCCGGTACTTCCAAATATGAAATGGATTACAGCGGCACTTATAGGTGTACTCTGTCCGGTATTTTCAATGACAATAATGCAAAATATGTACGCAGTTGAAGCAAGAACTGTAAAGAGAAGGGACCGGGAGGGGGAAAGTCCTTTAAGCTGGATACTTACCAGTCTTTTGTCAATTGCAATCATCTGGTTTGCAGTGGGCGTGTTTCCGGTATATCCTTCCGTTGTTGCAACCGGCAGTATGGAGCCTATGATCAAGCCGGGGGATGTGATTCTGGTAAATAAGTCCATTGACATTAATAATTTGAAAACCGGTGATGTTATACAATTCCAGAGTGAAAACATTCTTATATCCCATCGTATTATTGAGATTATTGAGGATAGTAAGAGCAAGAGCTTCAGAACAAAGGGTGATAACAATTCGATACCGGATAGGGAGGCTGTAAAGCCGGAGCTGGTAAAGGGAAAGGTTATTCGGGTTGTACCGAAAATCGGGTGGCCTACCCTTCTATTAAAGAGCAAAAAGGATATCCCTATGGAAAAAATAGAATTTTGATTATCTGACATGCAGGGAGCAATCCCTGTTTTTCTTTGCTCATGAGCACAGGTCTATAGTGTATGCTACAAAAGGAGTAGCTGCATTGCCGTCAGGTAGTATATGGAATGGTGAGGATTGGGCATACGGAATCATACTTTCTAAGGGAGAAAATAGTGTTCCCAAAATATATAATTATTTTGTAATAAGCGTTGGCCTTAAGTATTTCAAACGGATCTTTTGAGCAGACGCAAATAAAAAATAAAGGGGTATGAGTCATGAAGAAAAGCAGATACTTGGCATTGGTACTGGTCGTAGCCATTATGTTAATGGGCGCCGGCTATGCAGCATGGACGGATCAGGTAGTTATCAGCAACAATGTTGAAACAGGTTACTTGGAAGTGCAGTTTATCGACCCGAATTATAGCGCTACTGAATTAAGCGGATCGGCATATGTAAATTTGCAGCCGGTTGTAAGAGATGAAAAGACTGTACGCTTTGCACTTACAAACCTCTATCCCGGTGCAATGTTTACAACACTAACTGAAATTCAGAATAAGGGGTCAATTCCTGTTAAGTTTGATAATGCAGTCGTTACTTTTGGTGCAGACAGTTCCAAGGAATTAATGGATAACATAACTGTCAGCTTTGACTACTGGATATATGATGCAGAAGGCCATCATATCGGCTCAATGGCGGGCGGAGCCAATGTCCCGTTAACACAGTTTCAAGCTAGGTTAAACAGCACATTAGCTAATCTGCAGTTACTACCGGGTGAATATGTTTCCATCGTTGGAACTCCGAATCCGGAAGGCCAGAGCATTGACCAACTGATGACCTACACAGTAAACAGCGGGCTTACTGGGGCTGAAAGCAGCGGCTTAAACTTTGACATTACATTTAACTGGAAGCAGTTCAATCAATAATTAAAGCTGCAGCCATTGATAGAATAGCATAGGAAGGTTGGTAGTCAGACCTAAAATTAGTGTGGAGATGCCAGAGTCCCGGTTAAAAAGGAGAAAAAAGTGAAGAAAACAAGATTTTTAGCTATGATACTGGTTATATCCCTCATGATGATGGGAGCCAGTTACGCGGCATGGACGGATCAGATAGTCATCAGCAACACTGTGTCAACGGGTGAATTGGATGTTGAACTGTTGCCGGGCGGTTCCGTATCAGTCAACGATTCGTTGAATAACCGTACGGCTGAATATGTAGTAAACGCAGATACAGAACAAGATAATGACCTTGCAGAGGTGACTATTACCAACCTCTATCCGGGTGCTGAAGCAACTGTTACCATTCCGGTCAGGAACATAGGAACTATCCCTTTAAAGCTGGATACAGTAATAGAAAACTATGATGAAACTAATATGGACTATACTTTAACACTTATTTCTGCTCCAACTGACTTGGCTGTTGATCAGTCCGGCAATATTACTTATAAAGTAACAGTAAATGACGATGCTCCGGAACTGGATACAATTCAATTTACAGTAACAGTAGACTACAAACAGTTTAATATGTAATTACATGGCCGAATTGTTCTATTGATGAAGCAGGACTGATACCCTGCTTCATTTGCAAATACATGGAATATATTGATTAATAAGAGAGGTTGAATGGAATGAAAAAGAGTAGAATTATTGCTCTTGCGCTCGTAGTATCCCTCATACTGATGGGTGCCAGCTATGCTGCCTGGACGGACAGAGTTGTTATCAGCAATGCCGTGTCAACCGGTGAATTGAGGGTTGAATTTGTTGAAAGCTACTTTCATCCTTGGGTGGCAGTATTTGACAACGTTATGTCTTCTCCGCCGTACCTCGATGCAAGTATTCAGCATGGTGCCAAAACTACAACGGTAACCATCAATAATATGTATCCCGGTTCAACTGCATTATATGAAGCAATGATCAAAAACCTTGGCACCATACCAGCCAAAATAGATAACGTAGATGTTACATTCTCAGGAAATACCAGTCAGGAGCTCAAGAACAAACTGATCGTTTGGGGACTTATAATGCACTGGAGACTGGATGGCAACGGGAACCCTTATGTGGTAGAGACAAAACCCGTTATGGGGGTTCAGCTTAATAATCTGGAAGCTCGTCTGAACAGCTTGCTTCAGAATATGGAGCTTAAAATCGGTGATTTTATTACTTTCGATACGGATGACGAATTTAAACAGGTTTTAGCAGATAATCTGGAAGGTTATAATCCGGAAATTCATAACTGTTTGTTCTTCCATCTGCCTATGAGCGTAGGCAATGAGACAGAAGCACAATCCGCACAATTTGATATCACCTTTAACTTCAAACAGTTCAATTTCTAGAAAATATATAAATAAAAAGTAGGGCTGTACGGGCAGTCTTACTTTTTGTTTGCATATATATGAATTAAGGAAACTGTTCATTATATAGAATGAATAGGAAAATGCTTGTAGGAGTGTTGGAGATGAAAAGGAAAATAAACAAAGGCCTAAGGGGTATACTAACTATTTTGACGTTAACCGGAGTATTTATTTTTTCTGCGCTGTTATACAGGGAGGCTTTGTGTCCAAGTTTTGAAGAAAGAAAAGTACCGCTTTATAGTTACAAAAATAGGACAGCTATTGATTATATGGTTTATTTCAAGCCTAATATTCTATACCAGGAATGCAGTCCGAGCGAGAATAATATATTCATTACCAATTTCGTAGATTATATCCAGCCATCCTTTGCATACGAGTTCATAGGTGAGCAGGCGGCAGATATCAGCGGAAATTATGAAATCACCGCTGTAATGGAAGGATATGTTGTTGAAAACGATAAATGCAAGACTATCTGGGAAAAAAAGTATAATATTATACCGAAAGAAAGCTTTAAAGTGAGAGATCAGAAAATCTCCATTACAAAGAAAATCTCTATCAAACTAGAAGAATATAACAACTTCGTGACGCAGCTCATTGAAGTATCCAAGGTTGGATCTCAGGTTAAACTGACAGTATTTATGGATGTGAACCTGAATGTAGTTACCGATAAAGGGTTGATCAAAGAGAAATATACTCCTACAATGACTATTCCACTTAATGTTGCTTATTTTGAAATTGCAAAAAGCGAAACTGAAGAAAAAGCGGGGGCAATTGAGGAAGTCAAGAAGGTTCAGGTTCCTCCGGATAAGGTTCTCATAATCATATTCAGTATGGCTCTGATTATTAGCAGTGCAGTCCTCATCTATTTGAGGTTTTTTACTAAATCAGCTCCAAAAGCTGATCCATTAGTAAGCAATGTGAACCGGATATTAAAAAACCACGGCAGCAGGCTGGTTGCTTTGACTCATGATATAGCTTCCGGTAATGCAGCTTGCTATAAGGTAAAGTCTTTCGATGATATTATAAAAATTGCCGATGAAGTGGAGAAGCCTATTTTATATAGATACAGCAGTAATTTAAGAGATATTACAAGCTTCTGTGTAGTAGACGATGCAGTGATGTACGTCTATAATCCAAAGTAGCGTAACAAAAAATCATGACAAATCAATAAATAAAGAAGCCCCCTGCAAAGTCATTGTGAACCGGACTGATATGCTCCCCTTGTGGTAGACAGTTTAAATAATAAAAAACTGTTTACTACAAGGAGGGGTATATTTTTATGGGACGAAAAAGTAAATTTTCAGCAGATGAGAAATTAAAGTACGTTCTCAGATG
>Ga0209467_1000124_pt1 | contig 141144 bp, 109 predicted proteins | sample Higcelwee11metaG_FD_187175 | JGI IMG/M metagenome (GOLD analysis project Ga0209467, IMG submission 187175) | Freshwater pond sediment microbial communities from the University of Edinburgh, under environmental carbon perturbations - High... | ecosystem: Environmental > Aquatic > Freshwater >...
GTAGCCGCCCATGTGGAGGAAAGAGATCGTCGAGCCAAGCCGGATCCGCAAGCTGCCGGAGGGTTTCGGGTGGGTGGACCATCGCCTGGCCCGTGAGGGTTTGATCGGGGGCTTCGGCCCGGAGGCCCTTGCCCTGTACTTGTTCCTGGTGGCGGTCGCCGACGCGGAGGGCGTGTCGTGGTACTCCGACGCGTCGCTGCGCCGGCGGCTAAGCCTCGCGCCGTCCCGTCTGGACTCCGCCCGGGGCGAGCTGGTCGCAGGCGGGCTGGTGGCGTACAGGAAACCGCATTACCAGGTGTTGGAGCTGCCATGCGCCCGGGCGTCGGATGGGTTCCGTATGGCCGTGGAAACCGCGGCGGCCGCGCGTGTCCATCCTGCGCCGGAGTGGCGGCAGCCGCTTGGCACGGAGGGCATGGGCGTGAGCCTGCATCCGGCGGCGAGCGTTTACCGCCGCGGCGAAGGAATCTTCGACGCGTTGCCGGTGTCCGCGGTCCTCGGCGCCATGTTCGGAGGCGCGAAATGAGCCGCTATAATTTGCATCTCGTTGTCCACGAGCTGGCCAAGCATGAGGGGATGAACGCGGGGCAGATCGCCGCGCGGCTGAACGTCAGCGACAAAACCGTCCGGCGCCACCTGGCGGCGGAGCGTTGGGAGCCGCCGAAACGGCGCGCCATCCCACTGAAGCTCGACCCGTACAAGGCGCTGGTCAAGCAGCTCCTGGAACGCGAGCAGTACACCGCCGCGCAGGTGTTCCAGCGGCTCAAGGAGGAGGGCTACACAGGTTGCGAGAGCGTGCTGCGCACCTACGTGGCGTTGCTGCGGCCGCGGCGGCAGACGCCGTATTTGACGCTCAATTTCGAGCCCGGCCAGACCGCCCAGGTCGATTTCGCGGAGTGCGGGACGATCCGTGTCGGCGAGACGCGGCGGAGATTGCACGCCTTCGTCATGACCTTGTGCCACAGCCGCATGGTCTTCGTCAAGTTCATCATGCGCGAGAGCATGGAGCACTTCCTCCAATGCCACCGCGAGGCCTTCGAGTACTTTCACGGACTGGTCCGGGAGGTGATGGTCGACAACTGCAAGGTGGCGGTGAAGACCTCCTCCCTGTACGGCGCGCCGCTGCCTAACGAGCGCTACGCCGACTGCGCGGCGCATTACGGCTTCAAGATCGTGCCCTGCGGCGTCAGAAAGCCAAATGAAAAAGGCCGGGTCGAGAGATCAGTGGGATTTCTACGTTCCAGCTACCTGAACGGCCTCGACCTGGAGCGTCTCACGCTCGCGGCGCTGAACCACGGCGTCAGGCAGTGGATGGAGAACGTCGCCAACGTCCGGGTCCACGGCGCCACCCACAAGACGCCGCTGGAGCTGTTCGCGCCGGAGAAGGCCGCGCTGCTCCCCCTGCCGACGTTCCCCTACGACTGCGGCGTGGTCGTGGCCGCCCGCCTCAACAGCCAGTACCGGGTGGTCTTCGAGTCCAACCGCTACTCCGCGCCGCCGGAGCTCGCCGGGCGGCGCGTCGAGCTCGCCGTGTACCCGGAACGGTTGCTCATCCGCCACGAGGGCAAACTCGTCGCGGAACACGAACGCAGCTACGAACGCGGCCGCGACTTCGGGTTTCCGGAGCACGACAACGCCCTGCTGGAGCAACGCCGCAAGGCCGGTCTCGGCATCCTGACGAAGCGGTTCCTGGACCTCGGGACGGTCGCCGCGACCTACCTCCAGGGGCTCCAAACCCGGCGGCTCAACCCTGGCGTCCACGTCCGGAAAATCATGGCGCTGCTGGGCGTCCACGACCGCGGAGAGCTCGTACGGGCGCTGGAGGACGCCGCCGCGTCCGGGGCCTTCGGCAGCGACTACATCGCCAACCTCCTGGAGGCGCGCCGGGCTGTCGCGGACGACGCGGGTCCGCTCCATCTGAGCCGGAAGTCCGACCTCCTCGACCTCGACGTCGAGCCCCCCGACATGGCCGCCTACGACATCAACCAATAGGAAAGGGCGGTGTCATGCCCACCCCCAACGAGACGCTGGCGGACGACCTCGCCGCCTTGAAACTGGACTATTTCGCCGAGAACCACCAGGCCGCGGCCAAGCTCGCGGCGAAGAACCAGACGCCCCACCTCGCCTTCCTCGCCGACCTCGCCGCCGGTGAGATGGCCGCGCGCGGCGCCCGGTCGGCCGAGCGCCGGCTGCGCGACGCCAAACTGCCGTTCGTGAAATCCCTCGACCAGTTCCAGTGGTCGCACCCCGAGAAAATCAACCGCCTCCAAATCGAGAATTTGGCGCGTTTGGACTTCATCGACAAAAAGGCGAATGTGCTGCTGGTCGGCGGTTCCGGGGTGGGGAAGTCGCACATCGCCGCCGCTCTGACCCGCCAGGCGTGCCTAAACGGGCACAGCGCCCTCTTCGCCTCCGCCATCGAGATTGTCAATTACCTGACGGCGGCGAAGGCCGCCAGCAGCCTCGACAAAGCCTTGAAAAGATACTTGTCGCCCCAATTGCTCACCATCGACGAGATTGGCTATCTGCCCATCGACAGGCTCGGCTGCAACCTCCTTTTCCAGGTGGTGAGCCAACGCTATGAGCGCGGTTCGATAATCGTCACGTCGAACCGCCCTTTCAAAAGCTGGGCCGAAATCTTCCACAACGACGCGGCCGTGACCTCCGCCATCCTCGACCGGCTCCTCCACCATAGCGAAGTCGTCGCCATCGCCGGGAAAAGCTACCGGATGAAGAACCGGGAAAGCGAAAGCTGACCATCCACGGCGTCGAACCCGCCGGGCCGACGGAGGCTGCGAAGCGCTCCGCCGGCCCGCGCCTTTGGCACCGCCAACCCATACCGGGAAGCCGCCCCGCGTCCATGCGTGTCCGAAACTGCGACAAACCACCGCCGGCCAACCAACAGCGCGCCCTCGGAGGAATCAAACCAGTTGTCATCGGAACGCCCCAACGCCCGGCGCCCCCCCCATGGCCGAGGACGCGCCTCTGAGCTGAAACCCGACCGAAGAACACCTCCACTCCCTGCTGGAATCGTGACGCCGGGAGCGCGTCCCCCTATTGCCCGGCGGCTAGCGATGGACATTTGAGATCGGCGAAATCGGGACATTTCAACTCGGCGGTGACACCATGTCAAGATGGTGCTGGCTGGACGCTTACCGGCGTCTCATCAAGTCCTGCCGGGGAAGGCGAAACGGAAGCTTCCCTCCACCAGCAACGCCGACACCGTCCCAGGGGCACGGATGATCCGCACTGTGACCAGATCGACAAATGCGACCAGTGGCGTGACAAATGCTTGGCGGAGATGCCAGCAACGCCCAACGTTGCGAAGAACAAGGCGGGGCGAAGGTGATGCTTCAGTATTGATGAATCGATTTAACCGTTTCGCCTCCAAGGAGAAACCATGCAGGTGAAGAACTCCAAGCATGGCACTCGCTTCGGAGGGAAAGTGAAGGTATTTCCGGAAATGTCGTAAAGCCCATATCAAGCATCTTTTCCCACAATTTAAGACGCTGTCGGAGTTCCAGTGGAGTTCCGTAGCGCTGCAGCGCTGAAAGAATGTAAAATTCGAAATACAGTGTCGCTTGCGTCAGCTTGGAGTCGAACAAGATTTCACGCAGGAAAAGTGCCCTGTCCGCTTCAGGAAGCGCGCCGAACAGGACGGCCAGCACGTTGACGTGAACACTAAACCAATCTTGTCCGGGGACGTCGCGGTAACGGTTGCGGGCTTGGTCGAAGCAGTGTGTTTTCACTGCCTTGAGTGTGGTTTCCGCGCGCCGCAAAAGTTCCGCGCCGTCCAGGCCGAGTTGATTTTTCATTTCGGCGATGCGGCGGCAGGCTTCCGTATAAAAAAGATTGAGGATCGTTTCAGGGACGTTGTTGCCACGGTCGGAAGCACCCGCGGGCCAATCGCGCGTCCAATCGGTGAAATGCCATCCTTCGAGCGAGCCTATGAGGCCGTTGTCAAGACGGTTGCGTTCGAAAGCATCAAGCATGCGTTCCATGCCCGGCAACAATTCACGGACCAGTTCCGAATCACCAAATAACTGGAAGTGATCGTGAACCATCAGCGCCCAGATAAGGCTGAATCCCGGAATTATCTGTCTAAAAGTTGAAGGGAAGCGCGATTGAGTCAGACCGCAACTCAGTTGTGAATGAGCGAAGGCCAGCAAAGCCTGCCGTCCCAGCGAATCGTTTTCTGTGGCGGCATAGGAGATCAACGCCTGAATGCGAGTGTCGCCAGCATATTGAAGCTGTTCGTAGTATGGACAATCCTCAAAATGTTCGTGCGCGCAACACTGAACCGTATGACAGGCAACTTCGTATATTCGTTCGAGCATGGGGTCGTCCGGGGCATGAAATTCTTTCCAGTCCCCAAAAGGATAGGTAACGAATTCAATTTCCAATTCGAGGTTGTACAAGGGCGCGTCCAGATCTAGTTCGAGTTCGATGAAACGTCCAGTCCGATACCAGAAACTCCGATATCGCCAATCCGTTCCAGTATCGGGCATAATCAGACGGTCGGCATACCCAAGTTCCCCGATGGAGCCGGGAAGACTCTTGGTTCGGAATCCCTTTTCGTCGAAGAGAGTTTCGGCGTAAGCGATCCGGCAAGTTCCGCGTCCGCCCTGGCCGGAGAAACAAATCATGGAAGTCTGATTGCGTCCGATATCCAACAGCAGCCTATGTTTTCCGGCGGAGCACGAGCCGCATAGACGTCCGTCCACCAGCCGGAAGTTTTCATTTGGTGACAACAATGTCGTAAACGGAGTAAAGGTTTGTGTCATCTGCCGGATTTGGCGGGCTTCAAGAATCCAAGGGGTCGGTGGATCGGTTTGATATTCATTCCTAAAAACCGCTCTTCCAAGCGAAACCAGAGGCTCCCACTGTCCCGCCGGCTTTGAACTGGTTGCCCACGCAACGTCAAAATGATTGAAATCGACTTCATCCATCGGTGGTGCGGGGATCATGCTCTTGCCTTGCCATGTTTCCTTCCAAGAGAGTGCTCTGCGTCCGACATCTATTGAAGCCAACCAGCCGGACGGCAGTTCGAGTCGCTCGTCTCCGGCGTATCCAGCGACCAGAAAACCGCCGCCAACATGAATTTCAGCCCACGGAGCGGCGCTATGCCTCCACGCATCCCCCCAAACCACGACTTCCGCCGCGAAAATGTGCGTTCCGGGCGCCAGAGTACCGGAATATTCGTCGTAGAAATAATGTTCCAGATTGCTCCGGACTGGGCCCCGTCCCAACAATTGTCCATCCAGATAGAAGTTGAAACGATTGTCAGCGCTGACCGCGACGTGATATTCATCCTCGCAAACGCAGTGGACGACCCGCCGAAAAAGTGTGTAGCCCGCCTCGTGTTCCTTACGCGCTGGATGCCATGCCCATACGGTGGCTCCAGTCAAAAAAACAGCATTCTGATTCATGAAACAACTCCTTTTTAAAATGATGCCTAATTCATGTTAATTGAGATTTCGTCCCCAGCTACGGCTGTTTTTTAGGAGGGAAGCTATCGTCAGAAAGTTCCCCCCTTAAGAATTTATCTGGCTGAGGCGTGACAATTTCTTTATTCCAATCGGGAAAAAGCGGCTCCCGCTAATCGCAAGGTCACGTCGTTTTCTTGATACCCAACGCCAATGCGGATAGTTCTCCCCTGGAAATCGGGGTATGGCGTCAAATCTTTCGGGATCACTAGGTCCATTGAAATCTTCCTCCAGTCCACGTTCCCGGCCACCTGGACGATTTTAAACCAATGCCCCTCGTTCGGTGTCCCCGTTTTTTTCCTATGCGGGGTAAACCAGTTGCTGGCAACGATTCTTACCGGTATGTCGCGGGAAGTTTTAAGCCAGCATTCAAAATGATATCTCTCGCCGGGCTCCACAGGCAACGCTATTGATTTTATCTGGCTCAACCCATCCGACGAATCATACACGCCAGGTTGAAAGCTCAGGCTTTTCCCGGTTATTGAGCTGTCGTCAAGGGACTCAGTTAGCGCATATGGTTGCCCCGTTTTATAGTTGTCGATGTACCAAAGAGCGGGATACTTGCCTGACGCCCAAACGCCGCCGTCAGCGAGCGGATTCCCCTCCATCGTCAATTCCGTGAGTTTTACGTTTTTCACGCTCACGGTTTGAGTAAGCGGAGCGCTAACGAGCGCGGAAAAACCCACTTCCCCGAATGTTTCACCGCTATAGAAATAATAGCGATACTCAAGCCAAGCGTCACTCAAATAATAAGTGTTAGCACCACATTGATATTTATCTGACCATTGTGGAGAGAAAATAAGTTTGTCGCCGTCGTGAGCGCTTGAGCTTTTAGCGAACCATGACAACATATAATATTTTCCCGGATGCGCCTCAAGGCTAATATTAAGCTTTGACCAATCGGTTTTGGCTGAAGCTATTACTAGCTCGAAACCGTCCGCGCTCAAGTTCCAGCCGTCGCCGGGGTTGACGCGAAGACCGTCGCCCGAGTTTGCAATTAGCACTGTCAACGTCGTAACGGACGCTACAGTAAAAATTACTAATTTTCTTGTTAGCCTCATAACTTCCCCTGTCGCATGAGCTTTATTTTTCATTTCATGAAATAGAGCGTCGCATATCCTGAGCGGTCACAATAGTTCTTTGTCCCAGTCCAGGTAAGATTATATTTATACTTGCCGTCGTCGTTGTCATTCACCGCTAAGGTGAACCCAAGGCTTTTGCCGACAATGTCGCCCATCACGCTTTTCAGCGAGACTCTGATCGTCGTCTCATAGCCGCCGAGAACGTCATTGACATCGGCTTTGACGGTCAACGGCGCGGCGTCGGTCAATTTACCGTAAACGATTCTCATCGCTTTCGCCTCGCTAGCGGCGTGGGTGGGGACGATTAGTTGAAAGCACTGTTCATTGTGTCGTGCCATATATTCCAAATCGCCCTTCAAAGGCTCTAAATCCAAAAACAGCTCCACACAGTCGCTTTCATAGGGTCTATTGGGCTTAGTGGACGCAGAGCGTTTGTCATCGACTACGCTTAGCTTAACCAACAGGTCATCGCCATCCCTGGACAACGCAAACGAGGCGCCGAAATCCCGAGCGGAAATATCTTTCTCCCCAATGATTGGGATTGGCGCGGTCCAACTTCCCGCATTCACCTCCAACTGATTGACATTACTCAGCGTTTTTTCGTAGGAGAAAATTTTATTTTTAGCGGAAACTAATACTTTCACCGTGAATTTATTCGGGGCGTTTGGATTGAGTTGAATCGGAATTAATGCGGTTTTCTGGTCAACGCCGTTAATTTCCCCGTAATTCACGTCGCCGCCACCATCCATCAGCCATTCCAAGTTGTTGACGCGTACCGTGCCGGAAAGCTTCTCGGCGGTTTCATTTCGCAGCGTGAGGCCAACGCAAAGCTTCCCTTCGCTATTCCGTGTCATTTTGGGATCAGTCACGACAAACGGGTTCTCTCGCTCGTATTTGGCGCGCTCAAAGGAGCTGACTATCTCTTCGACTGCCGCGCCTTTCCACTCAAGGTATAACGGGTTACGATCAAGCGTCAACGCTAATTCGCCTTGGCCGGATTTGACTTCGTTGCCAAAGAGATCGTAAACCGTGACCTTGGTGTTATCGGGTAATGCGAGTTTCATGACGCCTTTGTCGCGGATCGCCCATATAACGTTAAAGAGTTTCGCATCATTTCGGAACACATAGCAGAGAACCTTGCCAGGTAGTTCCAACGTCCTCACCGGCTCCGCTCCTGTGGTAAAACGCGCAACGGCACTGAACGCGGCAAAACGGTCGGAAGGATTTCTCTCGTCAGATAGATAAAAAGAGCTTTGCCGGGGGCGCGAGGGACTTTGAAATAAGTGTCTCAGGGTTAACGGGGATGACCTATCGACTCCTTCGCCCATATCAATGAGCAGACGTCGAGCGACCGCATCTCCAGCGAAAGTCATCTCCAGCGTGCCATGAGCTTGTTGGGTGGGAAGCAGATAGAATACTTCACCGTCCCATAGTGGTTTCGTCGCATTGTTTTTTCTTGTGACCTCCCGTAAAGAGCGAATCAACTTCATGGCGGACACAGGACTGTCATCCATGCGCGCAATGTAGGGATGGAACTGATACGCATCGCAATATTTCGCTTCTCCCGCCTCAATACACTCGGCAAAATACCCGCTCGCATTGGAGCCAGCGTCTTCAGTGCCAATAATGCCGATAACTTCCGCCGCGGGCGCATTTTTTTTGATACCGTTGTAAACAGCGGCCACGTATTCCACGGCGCATTTCGCCGGGATGTAACCATTAGCCTCAGAAAATGGCTCATACGCCTTAATCTTATCGCCATAACGGCTAGCGATCGCAGCGCACTGAGCCTCCAACACGTCCGCTGGCGGCATAATGGAAGTCGGCCTCCATCCGCCTAAATCGCTACCGTCTGGCTTCCCTCCGCGGTCAAGTTGCCGAAGCCAATCAGGGGTTTGGGGATAGCCGTTTTCAATGCGAAGAAATCCTTGACTTGGAAGAGCCGCAATTGCGGCGAGATTATTTTTCTCCGCCTCTTTCACGAATATATCGGCTAGCGTCCACTGGAATTTATCCCGCTCCGGCTCAAATGTGGGGGTGAAAAATGGCGTACTCGAGCCATACGAGTTGGCGAAAGTGGAGCCACTAAGCCGAGCGAATCGAGCTAATTGCCCTGGTGCCCCAAATCCGTCGTACCAAACTAAATCAAACGGCTCGCTAGAGTCATCTCGCCTTTTTGTCACGATCGATTCTAAGCAACCAGCCATTACGCCCACCTGAAACCCTTTTCCGTATGATTTCAGCGGCGAGAGCGTCCGAACGAAGTAAGCGGCGGAGCAATAAGCGCACTTGTCATTATCGACGTTGGTGGTCACGCTCATCGCTCCGAGCCGTTTGGCGTCGAAGCAAAAATCTCTGGAGACACTTTTTCCGGCGGGTAGATCAATTTTGAAGTCCTTACGTTCAAGACGCTTTTTGAAAAACTCATCATCCAGACTCAATGTCAAATCATGTGAGGTCAATGACTGGTTATATGAGATAACGCGAAAAGCTCCTTTCATGCCGGCGTTGTCCAGTAGTTGCGAGGGCGCATAAACCGCAGCCTCAATATTTCGGGCGGGGGCGTAAGCGGTTACCCCGCCTTCTTCCAATTGCAAGCCGTCCAGCCAAACCGTCGCTAGGCTTTTTTGCCCAAACGGAAACTTCAGGAATAAATAATGATCTTTCTCATAATCATATTGAAATTTATCTTTAGTCGTAAATGTTGTCTCATAGCGTTTCCATTCGCCGTCAATCGTGAAGTCCTTCCAGTTGCCTGCGATTCGCCACCCCCCCATGGTGGACAAAAAAACCGCTTGCAATGCGACTTTTTCGCCGTTTGTTTTGGCGTAAAAAGAAAAGGAGTAGCGCATTTTGGCCTTCAGCACGACTTCGTGACTGGAAACAGATACTCCGTCGCTCGGGTCGATAGACAGTTTTAATGAGTTGTCACCATGAAACGCGGTTGAGTCGTCTTGGCTTACGCCCGCCCTTTTATAGTTGATTTCAGAACCGGGCTTATATTCGCTCCGGCGGACAGTGGTGTATCCCTTCTCCCCCAGCTCGAAACTGGAATTGAAAAACATGTTTTCACCATGCGCAAGGCAAGTTGTCAACCCGATCACCGACATGAAAATGAATATTCTTAGGCCTCTCTTCATTTCTCCCCCTTCTTTTGGGTTAGTGCGAAGCACGGTTTTATAAAACTTGCGTAAAATACATTTGTGTTTGATAAAGAGAGTTCGTCACGCAGCCTCGCCTTGCAAACCATTAGCTCAAAGACATAGGAATAGTCGTTCATCGTCTCAGTTGCTTCACTTTTTCGCCACGCATGAATTTCACGGCGTTATCATTTTATCCCAAATAGGCACCCTGGCCTTTAAGGGTTTCCTGGAGTTTCGCGACATCGACATCCCGCGGGGAGCGACCGCTGTTCACGCAAAGTGCGGCGGCCACGCCAGCCGCTTGGCCAGTTGTGAAACATGCGGGCACTAGGCGGACGAGGTCTGCCACCTTCAAATCCATGGAGACGCACCTGCCCGCCACCAGCAAGTTGTCCATGCGTTCCGGCACCAGCGCTCGATAAGGGATGTACGCCATGCGGGTTGACGAGCAGGTGCCGCTAGCCACCCCGATAACATCATTGAAGGCGTTGGATTTCAGGCTTTCGCCGTGTCTAAGGCACACGACCCCCTTCAACAACCGTGTCGTTCTGACACCAAGCTGCGGAGCGATGTCGAGCAGCGTCGCGTTCTCGTTGCCCGTCGACTGCTGGAGCTTTGGCACATGCTCCCATATTTTCTTCCGGTAATCCATTTCTAGCCGTGTCAGGACATCGATGTCCAAGCCGTCCGCCTTCTCGCCAAGCATGTTCACCCAAAGCGTGTTTGCGATGGGCGTCCTCATCCCTTGGGCCTCCGCCGCACCGAGGAGACGGTGTCCAAGGCCTATGTGACGGGAATACGTTTTGCATTCCGCCCCGGCTGCGGCGAAGACATCGCCGTCGCCGCTGGCGTCAACCACAATTTTCGCCAGAATGGCTTGCCGCCCGGATTTGCTCTCGAACACGGTGCCGCGGATCTTGTCCCCCTCCATGATGGCGTCCACGCCCCAGCAATGCAGGAACGCTTTCACCCCGGCTTCCCTGACCATCTCGCTAAGGACATATTTGGAAGCTTCCGGGTCGGCGACAGGGTCAACGCCTTCCGCCACCTTAGTCAAGCCGCGCCGTCCAAGGCTCGACAGTCTTTTGATCACCTCGGCGTTGAACCCTTGGCCTGGCTGCAAGATGTCTCCTTGCTCCGATCTCGCATACGTCCCCTGCAGCAGCAAAACCAAGCCTCCGGTGAACAGTCCCCCCAAATATCCGTATCTTTCGATCAACGCCACGGATGCGCCAGTCCTCCGCGCCGAGACGGCCGCCGCCACGCCCGCAGGCCCGCCGCCGACCACCAGGACGTCCGTTTCACACTTGATCGGCAGCTCTCTTTCCGGCTGAACCACTTTTCCCAACCGCAGTGTGGCGCAACGATGCCTTTCCGCCAGCAGGGATTCTTTTGTCGCCATGATGTCTCTCCTTTGAAGTGGTATTTCTCGTGATATCAAAATTCCTCGTCATCCCCTGTCGCCTCCCCACCAGTTTTCCAACCATTCAAACGCAACGGGCGAAGAGATCGCATCGCTCACTCGCAATAAACGCCAGCGTTTACGTTGATGCCAGCCTTGAAGAACAAGTAGCTGGTGATATCCCAATAACGCATTCCAATCGTGTGGCCGTCGAAGTACAACATGTTGGCCTGTCCCTCAGTTGCGGGGATGGACGTACCGGAGAAGCTGGTCCGGCTGTCCCCTCTCCCCCCATGTCGGTAAACCATACGCGTCAAACAGTCTAAGTTAGCGGAACTTCTTATGTCTGATCCTAAAAATGCCTCCGATGGCTGGGTTATCGCCATCATTTTACGCCGATAATAAAGTGGATCATTAATTCCTGAATAGCCGGTTGCGACAGTGAGGGAGTAGTGCGTAAACGAGATCCCACTCCCCCAAACACTGGTAAACTTTTCTTCTTCGGACGGACAGACCAATGTTCCTTTGGTAACGCCAATTCCGTAATAGGAAATTCCATACGACATGCCGATGGACTCGCCCTTGTGGTTCGTGCCGGAGAGCAACTCGAACCACCACCCGGAGGAGCTGCGCAACGCAACTATCCACTCGCCATAGTCCAACTGGTACATCATCTGTGCATGGTAAACCTGCTTGAGGTTGTTGGCGCAAGCGATCTGCTTGGCGGTGTCCCTGGCCTTGCCCAGCGCCGGCAGAAGAAGACTGCAAAGCATTGCGATGATCGCGATGACGATCAAGAGCTCCAGGAGCGTGAAAAGCACCCGGCTCAACGCCTTTCGCACCCGGCGGCTTTCTGTTAAGCGCAATCGCATGTGTCTCTCCTCGTGGTTCCGCCTTTCCGTTTCTCCGTCCATGTGCTGATTATAGCTGGCATTGACGATTAAACCAAGCAGATTCGTGCCAGCCATATGACGTTTTTGTGCCAAAGAGGCTTGCATATGAGAGATGTCCACATATTTTAAAGCTATGAGTTACAAGTGCCTGCAAATCGGCGAAACAAATCGGCAGCTGGATTTCCCATACCGTGTGAGCGCGCTTGGGCAATATAGCGGGACTATTCGTGCGTCCGTGCAGGAGTCCTTCCCCAACCATCTGGAAATCTGTCTGCGGCTGGCCTCCGCTGACACCTTGCTCCAGCATCAAGTTGGCGGCATCGCCTACAGCAACCATTTCCCACATGCGCTAGTGAAAATGCCGCTGATGGAGTATGAAAGCGCTGCCACTGACGAGCGCGACGTCTTTTTTTTCATTTATCCGAAAGAGCTCGTCGCCAGCCTGAACGACGCGAAAGTCTTGGCCGGGGAGCTGGCCTGGGACATCGAGCTGACGCCGGACATCGTCCAGCCGCTGCGCCAGATACAAGGCCTGATGGAGCATTCTCAGGAATACGGGGTCGCCGACCAGTTGGACATCCTGTGCTTCCTGTTGTTGGGCAGGCTGATCCTCATGAAGCGGCACCCCCGAGGTAAAAGCGATTGCCGGGAGGAGAAAATCCGGCAGATCGCCTCCTATTTTCAGCTCCATTTCATGGACGAGATCGACATCGGGGCGCTGGCGGGAAAGCATGGATTGTCGCGGCGCTCGTTTTTCCGGCACTGGAACCACTACATGGAGACAAGCCCGGCGCAATATCTCGCCGACTTGAAACTCAAGGAGGCTTGCCGCCTGTTACTCAACACCGACGACAAAATCTCCTGGATCTCCGCCTATCTGAAGTTCCAGGAGGAGAATTATTTCTGTGCCATCTTCAAGAAACGTTTCGCCATGACCCCGAACCAATATCGGCAGAGCCGGGGCGCATTGCCCCGAAATTACGGCGCAAAATGCGAGGAGTAGCAATGTGGTCGTTTTGTGCGGGTTCACCGGGAATCGAAAAAAGTGGGATCCGATTTAACTTGGTAACTGGCGGGTAAGCGTCCAGTCTGAGCCATCTATCATTCAGCGTTGAGCGGGCGTAGCTTATCCTCCTAAACCATTGGAGGATTCGAAGATGACGAAGCATGGCGTGGCATGGAGTCGCTGGCGACGGGCGTTGGCGGGGTATTGGGACAGCGGCTTGACCGTGGCGGAGTATTGCCGCCAGCGCGGTTTGAGAGCCAAGACGGCGTCACACTGGATCAGACGCCTGCGCCCGGTGGAGGGGGAGCCAACAGACTCCCTGGAGATCGTGCCGGTGGACTTCCCTTCGGCGCCGGGCTCGCCGCCACCGTTTGGGTTTGACTCCGGCCTCCGGCTGGAAGTCGGCGCGGTCCGGATCGCCCTGTCCGCCGATTTCGACGCCGACACCCTGCGCCGCGTCGTCTCCGCGCTGGAGGCGCGCAATGTTGCCGCTGTCGGGGGCGGTGAAAATCTACTATTGCCGGACGCCGGTCGACCTGCGCAAATCGTTCGACGGGCTGCCGGGAGCGGTGCGGCGGCGCCTGGACGCCGACCCCAGCTCCGGGCATCTGTTCGTGTTTTTCAACCGCAGGTTCACGTTGGTGAAGATACTCTATTGGGATTGCGACGGGTATGCGATTTGGAGCAAGCGCTTGGACGTTGGCCGCTTCAATTTGCCCAAGTCCGCCGACGGCAAAATCGAGTTGGACCGACGCGAGCTTCACGCCGTGTTGTCTGGCATTAAACCACAACGCTACTATCGGCGTTTTTCCCGCTGAAAACCCTAGTTCCCGAGGTGAAAATCCGCGTTTCCATGCTAATAATGTGACAGCATGATGGACGCGGCCATAACCGAGTTGCCGGAAGCCCTGGAGATTATCCGGAAACTCAACGTCCGGATCGACCAGTTGACCACTCAGCTGGACTGGTTGCGGCGGCAGCTTTTCGGCGCGAAATCCGAACGGCTCGTCCCCACCGCCGAGGGGACTCCGGCGCTGCCCGGCTTCGAGCCGGAGCCCAAGATCGAGCCTCCGGCGCCAGAGCAGGTCGCTGCCCATGAGCGCAAGCCGCGGGAGAAGTTCGGCTGGGGCGAGATCCCGGAGGGCCTGCCCCGCGAGGAGGAGGTCGTGGACGTGCCCGAGGCGGAGCGCGCCGGGATGGAGCTGGTCGGCTACGACGTCAGCGAGCGCTTGGCGCGGCGCACTTCTTCGTCAAGATGGTCAAGCGGGCGAAGTACGCCGACAAGTCCGACGCGCTGCGGGGCGTGGTGACCGCCCCGGCGTTGGGCGGCTGCTTCGACACCGCCAGCGGCAAGACCAAGTTCGACGTCAGCTTCGTCGTCGGCGTGGTGGCCGACAAAATCGAGAACCATCTGCCCCTTTATCGCCAGGCGGAGATGATGGCCCGCGAAGGCTTGCCCATCCACCGCTCCAGCCTCCACCAGCTGTACGGGGCCGCGGCGGAGCGGCTAAGCGTCTTGTACGAACGGATGGACGAGCTGCTTTTGGAACGCGGGATCATCCACGCCGACGAGACCCCCATCAGGCAGCTCGACCCGGGGCGCGAGAAGTGCAAGAAAACCTTCCTGTGGTGCCGGATGACCGGCGTCGGGCCGCCGCTGACGGTGTTCCGCTTCTCCCCCTCCCGCTCGAAGGAGACCGCCAACGCGCTTTACGGAAACTATTCCGGCACCATAATCCGCGACGCCTACGTCGGCTGCGAGGACTTGGACGCGGGCCACGCCGCCTGCTGGGCGCATGCCCGCCGCAAGTTCTTCGACGCCCTGGAGGCGGGCTACCGGGACGCGGCGTCCGAGCTCGACCTCATCCGCCAATTGTACAAGATCGAGGCGGAGGCCAAGCGGCGCGCCGAGAAGTTGGGGACGGAGCAAGCGCTGTTCCAGGAACGGAAAACCGCGCGGCGGGCCTCGGCCTGCCTGGCGGAAAGTTTCTTCGACCTCTGCCGCCGGCGCGAGGGGGAGGAGACGCCCGGCTCGCCCTTGCGCAAGGCCGCGGCCTATGCGTTGAGATTGGAGAAGGCGCTTTCCCTGTTCCTGGAGGATCCTAGGCTGAACCTCGACAACAACCCGGCGGAGAACGCCATCCGCCCCGTCGCCATTGGACGCAATTATGCGGAGTGCGCAATTATGCCAAGCTCCTTCCATCGACATGACGGAAGTCGTTATGGACTAGTGGCATAGGACTTTAAAGCAGCGATTTTTCTCAGCATAATAATGGACATCCACAAACCGCCCACAAAGAGGAGGGTGTCCATGATCGAAGAGCTTTTTTCCAGCCGCCGTGTCCTCAAGCGGATCGAAGACAATCCCTTTTATCCCTGGCTTGATGATCTCGCTTCTCCCCCTCAACACCCTTGGCTTCGAGCGGGAGCGCGCGCAAGCTTCGCGATGAAAGAAATGGCTCTTAAGTTGTCGCGGAGCCGCCAGGGCGACGATTTAGATTCCAGCCCACTGGCCAGTTATTGCAGTTCCTCGATGGCCTGTGATTATGCGGAGCAAAAAGTTGGCAACTTACGCAGCTCGGTTTCGCATTCAACTTGGCATAATTGCGTGCTCCGCATAATTGCGTTTATGCGGAGCTTGGCATAAACGCAAGAACTGGTTGTTTGTCGGAGGGGAAGACGGGGGGCGGCACTTCGCCATCCTGCGCAGTTTCGCCACGACCTGCGAGGCCAACGGCGTCAACTTCCGCTCCTGGTTGGAGGACGTCCTGCCCCGTCTCGGCGCCACGCCCGCCAAGGACATCGACTCCCTGCGGCCACACATTTGGCAGCCCACTACGAAATAGCTTCGTCCGTCTGTCAAGTGTATCTGGCTGGACGCTTAATGCGCAGAGGCACCGCCTGAAAATGAGGCTGGTGGCTGCGTGGGATTTACCCGCACAGGTCGAAAACAAGGTGAGCCTCCGCCTGGGAAATGGCGGAACCGAACTTCGCCGTGCCTAACGCCACTGGTGTTCCATCTAGCATTGCGCCCCTCATTTTCCACCGCGCCAGTGCCAGGAATAATTCTTGGTGCCTATATCGTCCATTTCCAGAGCGAACTCGCCAGCCTTTTCACGGGCAACTGTCCTCGAAGGCCGTTGGTTTCTCGCCCCGCTCCACCTGAAGGTCGTCCACCCAGACATAACCGCCATCCTTGCTGAGCAACAAGGAGAGGCTGTAGTTCTTCCGCTTGTCGCATTTGGGGATTTCGATCACGGCACTGTAGCGCTGCCAAGTTTCCGAAAGCGTGAAGGTTTTGTTGAGCAAGTCTCCCTTGTCGCTCCAATAATAAACCTTGGCGCGCAACGTGGACGCAGCTCCACGTTCCGCCTTGGCATGGAAGGAAACGACGTATTTCTCCATTTGCTCGTGCGGGGGAACGACGAAACAGGCCTCCAGGCCTTGTGCGTAAGGAGCGGGCGACTCCTGAAACCGCATCCTAATCGAATGCTTGCCGGAATGGGCGACCTCCTCGTCGAGGAACCATGACGAGCCTCTTTCCCCAGTCGCCATGTCAAGGCACTGGCCAAACGGGGCGCAACAGTCGGGGAGCCCGTTGATCCAACAACGTTCGAAGGAGGGGTTGGGAACCTTGTTTCTGGCGGCTTCGAGACGGCGGAACAACGGCTCGTCCTCTGGGGCGGGGGCGAGCGCCCCTTTGTCGGGGAACTTCTCCGCCGCCACCGCGATGCGGAGCGGTTCCTCCGCCTCCAGCACCAAACGGTAAGCGGCCGTGCCGTAGGCCGCGAAAGGATCGGAAAAGCTTCCCGCCTCGACAGGAAGCTCCGACTGGTCGCCAAAAACGCGGCGCACGGACTGCAAGCCCTTGACAGAGAACTTACCGTTTACCTGGAAAGGTTTGAAGTTCACGGCCAACAACAGATGGGAACCGTCGGGATATCGGAACATCCGCGTGTTGATGGAGGGGAAACGGCGATTCACCGGATCGAAAGCCTCTTTGCCGTAGTCCACAAGTTGTTCCGGCTCCTGGTTCAACAACGCTGGGGCAAGTTTGGCCATTTGCTCGTTGACGGTTTGTGACGCGTCGCGTATCTCTTTGCTGAACATGCTCCACAAAGACCAGGAGCACAGCCCTTTCGCCCCGTACATCACGGTGGTGTAGGCTTGGCAGACGACCATTTCCGGCGACAAGGAAAGCGTGCCGTTGACATAGCCGTTGCAAGGAATCATCACCATGACTTTCCCGTCTTGGTCGGCTCGCTGTTTCAGTTTGATGGTCCAATAGGCCATCTCCTCAGCGATATCCCGGTCTTTGCCAGGCCGGGTGTAGAGGTCGGGAAAGAGAACGTCCATCGGGTCAGTCCACTTCCTGCCCTCGGGGATATTCCGGGAATACACTGCGAAGATTGGCTGGTAGGGAGCATCCTCCTTCATCTTCTTGTAAACCTTGTCGGCCATGAATATCCGCGCCTCGGAGTTGCCCAAGTTGATCTCGTCAACGGTGTAATAGCCGACCACGTTGTCCCATTTGGCGAGCGGTTCGACGATGCCCCGTTTGGCGATGTCCCAAACTTCATGGAAATGCTCGCCATAGATGTCCACGCGTTCCGCAAGCGTCTTCCCGGACAGTTTCGGGTCGAAGTGAAAGCCGCAGCCAAGAAGGAGGCTGAGCCCATGTTTAGCTGCCATGGCTGCTATCGCTCCGCTATTTTTCCTGTTGTGAGCCTGCACAGCCGCGGCATCTGACTCGACGGTGTTGTATCCCATTTCTTTAAGCTTGCCGTAGATTTCGGGGTTGCCGTCCGACAAGTAACCAGCGACAATCCCCAAAATGAAGAAGGGTTTGCCGTTTTTGAGGACAACCCGGTTGAACTTGTCGATCTTGACCTCGTATCCTGGCTTGGGCGCCAGCCTGGTGACGACGGCTGAGCCGGAGGCGAGCGCCAGCCCATCGCAGGAAAGCTCGCAACGCAGCTCGGTCTTCCCCATTGTGAACTTGTCGAGCGGGATAGCGGCGATGGTTTTCTTCGCCAGCCCTTTCAAGTCACACAAAACCTCTCCAGCCGCCGTGATCTTCAGTTCCGCGCCCTTCAACAGGTCATCAGGCAGGGAGATGGCGCATTTGATCTTGACTTCCTGCTCGGACGTGTAGTAGTTCCGGTCGACGACGGGCGTTGTCATCGCCTCCAACGCGGAAACATCCTTGATGTCCTGCCGCTCATAGACTTCCCCGGTCTTTGGATCCTCCAAGGACACGGTGACGCGCTTTGACCGGTAGTCCTCCGCGGGCATCTCCACCCGCATATCCATTGCTTTGCCTACTTGAACTGGCTGGGTGACGCTTTTGGGCGCCTCCTCGCCAACGGTCTCGGTGATTCTCAAGAGCGCGGTCCCTGACACTCCCATCTGCGGAGCTATCCGCGCCAGCACCGGATAATAGAATTTGCCATCCCGCATGAAATAGCCGCCCACCGTCGCGCTCTTGAAGCAGGGTATGAATGGTCTTTTGATTTTCTTGACCTCGCCTTTCCAGTTGATCGGCGCGAACGTCGCTGGCTGGTGCGCTGACTGTTCTGAGCCTAGGGCGAGCTGTTTCATGTTCTCGCCGATCGGGCCGTCCATGGGGTGGATGATGATCTCACGCTTGTTCCTGATGACGCAGATTTTGCCTTTGCGCATAGCGTCGCCCCCGCCCAACACCACCAACGGTATGGCGATCTCCGCATCCCAGCCATCGTCCCGGCGTTGGGTGGCGCTGAGCCATGGGGCGTTCCAACTGGAGTCGTAGCCCTTCTCGTCCGCTTTCACATTGGCGTGGCTCAAAATGAAATGGTAATAGGATGTGCCATCGACTCCCAGCTCGATGAACACTTCGACGGAGTCGTCGCTGTGCACGTTGAGATCCTTGTTGAAGGCGACCTGCCGGACTTCCTCCATGGTTTCGTTCTGGTTCTTGAACGCCAGATAGAGGTAGCTGTCGTCATTGCAAAGATAGACTTGGCTGTCGTCGCTGTCTTTCTTGTCGGTCTTGTTGTAGAATTGACCGGCCGGTTTGATATTGCGCCAACATGGGTCGGCGAGCAGCCCATCGATTTTGGGCGGGGCGGGACAGAGAGTCACATCTATCGTATGCGACTTCGCTGACGTGGCCGGGCTTGGCGGCACCCCCACCCCCTGCGGCTTCGCAGTCGGAACGGGTGGAACGACCACAGCGTGGTCTTTACTAACGCATGACACAAAGACCACCGCGGCCAGTGACACTGCGGTTAAATTTATCCATCTCGTCATGTTTTTGCCTTTCTTCTTCATTGCTTGATCCATCCCCTTATTCGTTCATCCGCGACAAATCTGGTCGGAAAGCGCTGGACAAACGCCGGATGTTGAAATATGACAAATTGATGTCCCTAGCCTTTATGTAATCCACATGCCCATCGCAGAACAGGTAGTTGCTCCCCCCATGGTGCTGCCAAGGACTCATGCTCGGGGTGATCCCGCTGCTGTTCGGCCATGCGAGGGGGCCATACATGGCCAACATGTCGTACGAAATGGAGCGAGGCGATTGGCTCCAGCTTTCGCAGAAAGCGACCAGCTCCGTCGGGCTGGACACCTGTCCAACTTTGCATCCGCCGTTTTTGGAGGTGGCGCCGCAAAAACCACCACCGTCACTAATGGAGTCGGTGGTTGCGCCCAGCATGTCCTCGCCGTCGAACGCTTGGATGACATAGTCGCCGTTAGCGTCGCAATGGTCGCTTGGCGTCCGGGAAGGACAATGCAGGCTAATGTCATAGTTTGGCCAAGTCGTGCCCGTCCTCCCGGGTTTGAGGTAGCCGCAATCGATGAAAAACTGCGGCCAACGCCCCAGGCGTGGCGAAGATGGGGTAGTTGGATGTCCGAACCATGGATACCAGTCACCATAGTCGGAGACATAGAGGCTGGTGGCCACTCCGAGCTGCTTCTCGCTGTTGACGCAGGCGATGCGCTTGGTCGTCTCCCGCGCCTTGCCCAACGCAGGCAGCAGCAAGGCCGACAACACGGAGATGATGGCGATCACCACCAGCATTTCCACGAGCGTGAAGACTGCCGCTTTCCGTTTCATGTTTTCCATCACCCAAGCTCCCAATTGTTGAGATTATTCCAGCTCCGGCCCCAGGGCGCCAAAGTCCCAGACCACGTTGGACGGCTCCACGTGCTCGCCGCGCGGCTCCTCGCCGGGGACAAGCCTGCCCGCCAAAACCAAGCAGCCATCCACGATCTTGCGGCCCGCTCCCGGCTCCAAGTTGGAGATGCTGGTCAATACCGTCTCGTAGCCGCCGCCATGGGCCAGGTCGAAGGCGTCTTCAGTCGGAACATAGCCGAAAGCGCCGTTGGCCAGTCCGGCCACGAAGGTGTAGGGGAACGTGGACCCTGCCTTGATGTCCAGGCCGTGTTGGCAAAACAGCTCGGCGGGGGTTGCCAAGATGACGGCAGGGCCAATTTGGAGCGCTTGCAACTCAAGTTCCCGGACGGGGGGCGAATATTCAAGCAGCAAGCGCTCCTTGGCGAAATGGAACTCCGTAGTTTTGATGGGCTTCCGAAGTATGCGCGCGCACAACTCCCGTGCCCGCTCCAGGCTGTCCGCCGAAGGTCTGCGGGTATCCAGAACCAACGTTTCGGACAGCGCCGCCAGCTTGAAGTCGCGCCCTTTTTCAGCGGACACCAAGACCTTGACGGCCTCGGCGCCGATGCGTATGCCGACCCGCCGCAGCCATTCCCCGCCCTTCTCCCTGGGGCGCAGCGACTGGTTGTCCACCTGGGTAATATCGCCACTGGCTCCATTGAGGAACACCAGCTTGGCCTGGGCGCCCATGACTCCGCGCAACGTCCGCTCGATCTCGCCGATGTAGTCGGCGGAAACGCCATCCTCGGCATTGCAGGTGGCGTGACAGGCAAAGTTGACGATGCAGCCCAAAAGGGCGCCTGCCTCGTCCCAAGCGGCAATGACCCCCACATCAGGATCGATGGGGCCTGCCGGAGCGACGATTTCCGGATTGCCTCTGCCGGGGTGGGTGGCGCAGCATCCGTTGCGAAGCCGGAAGCGTCGGTTAAAGCTAACCGCGCCCTCCGATCCCCGCCCCACCGAAAGCCGTGCAGGGCACTTGGAGGCGTTGGCCATGCCAACCGCGGTGACAATCTGGCCGATAACATGCCGCTCGTAACCGGCATCCTGGCAGACGCTCTCGTCCAGGGCAAGCCGACGGATAAGCTCCGGGGCATCCCGGAAGTCCTCCGCGTCATTCCCGCTCAACGGGCCGCCGCTGTGGGTGTGGCTGGCTGCTACAAGGATGTTGCCGGCGGGAATGCCGTATCGCGCTTCGATGACCTCCCGCGCCCGCTGTACGGTTCGGCTTTGGACAAGCCCTGCATCCAACCCCACAACCGCCAAACAGGCGACTCCATCGTCCAGTACACAGGCCCGGACTTTGAGCGGGTCGCGAATTGTTTCATGGTATAACTTGTAGTATGTCGCTGGCCGCTCCATCCCCAGCGCCGGGGTGATATCGGCCTCGTAAAAGCCTGCATGCACCATGATCAACTCCCCTGGTTTCGGTTGCGGATGCGCTTTGCGGGAACGCCCGCGTAAATCCCGTCCGGCTCGGTGTCTTTCGTCAGCGCGGCGTTGGCGGCGATGACGCAGCCCTTGGCGATCCGGGTGTTGGCGGTCACCGTCACGTTCGCCCCGATCCAAACATCCTCCTCCAAAACGATGGGCCCGCGCTTCGGGGGAGCCAAGGCCATGGGCTGGTCTTTAACCGTGTAGTCATGCCCTATCGTGGCGAAGACCGTGTGCGCGGCGATGTTGGCATAAGGGCCGATGGTCAATCCGCCCCAGCCATAGAGCACGCAGTAGGGGGCGAAGTGGCTAGTGTGGCCGATCTCCACGAAGCTGGCGGCGTCACCTAAAGCGATGTGCGTCCCGGTGAGGAAAGTCACGTGGTGGTCGACGAGGAACCTGTCCGGACTCCCGGTGACGACACAGTTCGGGTAGAAAGTGACCTTGTCCCCGAAGCGGCAGCGCCTGGGCGCCCCGAGCATATGGAAGCCCCTCATGATCACCACATTGTCGCCAATCTCCAGGCATTCGGGATGCTCGATGAACGCATCCTCGGCGATGGTCACATTCTGCCCGCAGGCTTTAAAAAGTGTCCGTTGCATAGCCATATCTATCCTCTTTTCACCTGCAGAACCCGTCCGTTGCCACCGTCCGTCGGAAACAGGGGAAATCCATCAAGCTCTTGCCGCAGGAGAGGAACTCCAAACCTTTCTCCCCAGCCACCACCTCGACCGGCCGGACATTGGAGAAGGAGCGTTCCTGGAGCTGGTAGATGCGGAACAACTCGTCGTAGGCCCGGCCAAGCTCGGCGGTCGGCCCGCCGCCGGAGGCCGCCAGCTCGGCGTCGATCTTGGCGCGGAGCAGCACCTGCCGCCAGCGCCAGGAGTTGCGCTCGTTCCAGCCCAGACAACGGTCGAGCAGGGAAATGGCGTCCCAAGCCTTGGCCGCGCCGCTGAAGTCGTTGACCAGCTTCGTTCCATCATGGATCCGTGACGGCTCCATGGAGGCGATGGCGGCGGCGATGGCACGGGCATGCTCATGCGAGAATTCGGCGGCGGCGTACTCCTCCAGGATGTCCATGGCGGGGCGGTCAGGCGACCAGCAGAGCTGCGCCCAGAGAACCTTGTTGATGTCCTCGTAAACGCCCTCGGAGTAGGGCAGCCCGCCGATGACGTGATCCTTGGAGCGGTTCCACTCCTTCTGGATGAACGCAGGGATGGCGTTGGAGCCAAAACCGCCCCAAGGGCGACCGGTGACCATGCTGATCTCCATGAAGCTGATCACCGGCTTGCCAACATTCCGCTCGACCACTTGCCGGGGGAAGAAGCCGTTGACGTAGGCACCGTCGGCCATGACTCCGTCGGCCCAGTCGAGCTCGCCGCGCTCCAATGCGGCGAACAAGGCATCCCATTCGCCGACCTCCCCGCAGTTGTAGTCGTAGTACCAGGTGGAGAGGTAGATCTTGCCGTTGGGGGACTTGCGCCGGAACGCCGCGCCCAGCACCTTGGCCACCTTGAAGAAACCCTTCGCCCCCCAGGGGGCGCACTGAGCGCAGCCACAGCCGCCACTGTCGTAAGGCCAGAGCACCACTTGGTCGAGCGGTTCCAGGGCATCAAAGATTTCCTCGAACTCCCGGCGAAGTGCGGCCATGCCCTCGGGGTTGGACACGCAAATCTCCGTGCCCCAGTTCCGCGGCGTCTTCCCGTGGTAGAGCAGCGTCTCCGGGACGTTGGCGTAGCCGTCGTTGGCGGTCATGAGCAACGTCGTCTTCATGCCCAGGGACTTGGCGGTCCGCAGGATGAGGTTCAAACGCTCGACGTACTCGGCGACTTTCGAGTCGGCGATCCCCTCGAAGTAAAATTTGTGGAAGAGCACGCTGATGTCGTTGAACCCCCAGAGGGCCATGTCCTCGATGTATCGGACGATGAAGTCCGCCGGAGCCACCTGGTAGGTGTTGTAGTTGTGGACGGCGAAATACATGCCACGGTCCGGCTTGGCGGGGGCGTCCAGCTCGGGGGCGCCATGGAGGACGGCGCGCCCGGGGCTCAGTTCCGCCAGGCGCAGCAGCTTGCCGCAGCCGTAAAGGACGCCCGCCCCGTCGCCGCCGACCACCCGGGCATGGTCTTCGGACAGCTTCTCAATCTTGAAGCTCTCTGTCGGCAGGCACTTGTCCACTTCCAGCGACACCGTCCAGGACTGGCTGCGCTCCTCGTGGTCGCGTCCGCCCCTGGGGGCCGTCCGCTCCGCCACCACCCGCCGCAGTATCGCCGCAGCCTTGCGGACAAGGCCATTCATATCCCCTTGGATTTCCACCTGCATGTTTCCCTCGTTCCTTTCCGTTTCGCCGCTTGAATTTGTCTCACACAAATATTATAAGTCATCTACAGGACAAAGGGAATAACCGTGGTGAATAAAAACATACCAATAACGATCATGCCGGGGAAATTGCTGGAGCGCCTGGGGATTCTGGCGGAGCAGGTGGGTGAGCCGCCCAGCCTCCACCACGGCGGGGCGTCGAGCGCGCTGACCGCCCGGCCGCGCAACATCCTGGCCTGGTTCTACGACCATGTGAGTTTGCCGCGGTTCATGCACAGCCGCTTCGTGCTGGGGATATGCTTGCGGGGAAGCTGCACCACCGGAATCGACACCAACGTGTTCGAGCTGCGCCCGGACGATGGGGTGCTGATCTTCCCGTTCCAGGCGCATTACCTGGTTCCGCCCCGGGAGGGCGGCTACCTGAACATCGCGGTGACATTCGCCTTGGATGACCAGGCGGACCAGTCGCTGCTGCCGTTGCGCGACGGTGTGTTCAAGGTGTCGGGCAAGGACATCGAGCTGCTGGCGGAGCTGGCGGTCTTGGCCAAGGACGGCTCGGGGCGGCCGAAGGACGAGATGGCGCACCTGCTGTCACGCTTCCTCTGCCGCAAGCTGGTGGAGAAGGCCACGGAACCCGAGCTGGAGCGGCGGCAAGAACCGGCCGGCTCGAAGTACGAACAGGTGGTCAGGCACATCCGCGAGCACATCGCCGAGCCGCTCACGGCCAAGGACATCGCCGCGGCGACGGACATCTCCGTCCCGCACCTGCGCCGCGTGTTCAAGGAGCGCACCGGTGGCCTGAGCCTGGGCAAGTTCATCCTCGGCCTGCGGATCAAACGCGCCTATGAGATGCTCATGCACTCAGACCAGGGCGTCGCCGAAATCGCCGTCCGCTGCGGCTTCACCAACGCCTTCATCTTCAGCCGCGCCTTCAAGCGCGTCGCCGGGCAGGCTCCCGCCCATTACCGCAAACAAGCGAAAAGCTGATGGTTTCTGGTTCTTGGTTCCGGGTCTCTCATGCATGATCGGTATTGGTATAAATCTGATTGCCCTAGTTATTCCATTTTGACGTTCCATCCTGTATAATCTCCACCAACATTTGTGGAGAAACAAACATGCATGGAAAAATCCGAGCGGCGGCAGAGGCACTGAAACCCCGGGCCGTCGACTTGTTGCGGGAACTCGTCCGCATCCCCTCCGAGAACCACCCGCCCCACGGTGGCGAGCTGGCCGTCCAGGAGTTCTACCAGTGCTGGCTGTCGGAACGCGGGGTGGAGAGCTCGCTCCGTTTCCCCGTCGAGATCCCCGGTTTCACCGCCCACCCGGCGCGGCTGGCGGAACACGACATGGCGGGGCGCCCCAACGTGGTGGCGAAGCTCCCCGGCACTGGCGGCGGCAGGTCGCTGCTGGTGCTGGCGCACGCCGACGTCGTCCCGATTGGCCCGCGGGAGGCCTGGGACGGCGCCCCCTTCGGGGGCGAAGTCCGCGGCGGACTGCTGTACGGCCGCGGCGCGGGCGACGACAAGTGCGGCATGGCCATCGCCGCCATGATCCCCCTGGCTCTGCGGGCCGCCGGGGTGGAGCTGGCCGGGGACTTGACCATCGCCGCCGTGGCCGACGAGGAGGCCGGGGGCGGCAACGGCACGGCGGCGCTCTTCGCCGACGGCGTCCGCGCCGACGCCGCCGTCTACCTTGACGGCTCGAACCAGACCATCTGGAACGCCGGGCTCGGCGGCGGCTTCGCATACCTCACCTTGCCGTCCGGCGCCGATCCCCGCTGGGCGCGGGAGATTATCATGGCGTTGAAGGAAGAGCGGAAACAGGCGATCGTCGGACACCGGGCTTTCGGCGCGGCGTTCTTCGAGCAGTCCATGCAGGATTTCTTCAGTATCGCCCAAAACGGGAACGGCTTGACGTTCTTCCTGGACACGTTGCCCGGCGAGGACGAGGGCGCCCTGAGACGGCAGGCCGAGGCGGCGCTGCGCCCAGCGGGAACCATCAGATGGATGTCGCGTTTCCTCAAGCCTTCGGACGCCTTGGCCGACGACCATCCGTTGGTCGCCACGTTGTCAGACGCCTTCCAGGCCGCAACGGGTCGGCGGCCGCGGGTCGGCCCGGGACGGCAGAGCGACCAGGGTCTGGTCAGCCATTTCGGCGGCGTCCCTTGCGTGTTGTTCGGTTGCGGGAGGCTGGGGCGCGACGGGTCTCCACACCGTCCCAACGAATGCGTGTCGCTGGAGGAGTTCGGCGAGAATTTGGTGGCGGCCGTCCTGATGGCCGCCGCCTGGTGCGGCGCCCGGCATCCGCACTGCGGAGGCACCTTTCAACAACAAGTCACTCAGCCGCTGGCTCGATGTCTTCCCTGAGAACATGTTCTGAGCTCCGCCCGATGGGCTTGGCCGCGGTTGCATCTCAAGTTATTTGACAACCATGATGTGATAGCTGAGCGTCTCCCGCTGTCCTTTCACCCATGTTGTCGGCAAGGCCAGGCTCACCCCGCCAGTCTCCGCCGCTTCTGGGCGGTAACGCACTGACGGGGGGGCGGTCACAACTCAAGGGCATTGCCCATATGGCTGGCGTCCAGCAATAGCAGGGCTTTCGTCGTGAACTCCGGCGTCTTACAGTCATGGAATGCCACGTCATTTTCCGCCTGCCAGCTTAGGGTTCGTTGTTCCAGATATACAGGGATGGCTTCATCTCGTAAGTCAAAAGTTATCCGGCTGACTGCTCCGCCTATCCGAGCGAGTCGTTCTTGAGCAGCTCCATGTTCACGAGCGTCATCTCCTCGATGATCTCAAACAGCCGCTGGTCGTTGGCCAAGCACGCCTTGGCCGCCGCCTCCCTTGTCCTGCCCAGGCAGATCAGTTTCGTCCGCTTGTCCTTGTTGAGCGAGAAGTAGGGGGGCTTGCCCTGCGTCCCGATCATCACCACGCTGCCGCGCATGATTGGCCCCAGCGCTGCCACCTTGCAGGAGCCCAGGACGGGGACGCCGAAGGGCTGGCGGCACTTTGAGGCTGATTTGCGTCTGGGCCATATCTTCGCAAAGAAAGTTCGGAGCGTCAAATCGACTCGAAAAACGCCGGGATTGCCGTGCATGAGTCGTCTCTGGGACGGTCAACAAACAGCCCTGTGGGGGGTAGTACGAGCACGTGGAAATCAAGCCAACATTGGCGGCTATGAGTTGAGCTCAAAAAAAGAGGCGGGCAACATGGCCCGCCTCTTGGTTGAAAGTTGCGTTTGAGCCGCCGTCACTCTGCGGTGTGTGTTTTACGTGTCACAGGACATTGTCCAACATCTTCTGGCGTTTCTGCTCCTCTGCCTTCTTTGCCTGGCCGATTGCCTCCTCGACCACCTTCTTGCTCTTGGCTTCGACCTGGGGCTTCAGCTCCTTCGAGCAGTATGAGGTGCCCACAAGCTTGTATTTGCCCGTCTCCCCGGCGTCTTTGTCGGGATACTCAACGACCTCCAGGAACATCCGGGCGAAACCGAGGCCGTTCTCCCATTCATACACCTTGAATTTCGCCCCGTCGTCCTCGTAGGAGAGCTCCTTCGCCTTCCCGGCCTTCTGTGTCAAGGCGTCCTGGATCAGCGCCCAGTTCGAGCCTTTCCAGGTGGGATGCTCGAAGTACTGCCCCGTCGCCTTCAACTTCTCGACGGACCAAGCGTTCCTGATCGTGTACGAAACGTCCAGGCCATACAATTTCCCGTCCAGGAAATAGAATAAGCACGTCTTCTCGTCGCCGGAGCCGTTGGCGTCAAGCCCCGTCGCGCCCGTGTAAACGGTTGTTGTCCGCGGGGGCGCCAACGGGATGCCTTTCATCTTCTCCGTGCTCTGGCGCCATCCTCCCTCGGCGAAACAGTCATCGTTGTAGTTGAACTGCGACACTGGGAAATCCGCCAGGAGCATGACGGCTTGCGGGGAGACACCCCAAGGGATTTTCCCGTATCCGGCGAGCGCGTCCACGTTCGTGGCGTATTTGGCCTTGAAGGCGCTGACGGCCTCGCTGTCCTTGAGGTCGACAGCCCCCGCCACCTTGTTGATCTCGTCCGCCTTGCTCTCCCCCGCCTGGGCGTTCGCCGCCCCCAGCAGAACCGCTTGAGCCAGGAGCACCAGGGCGAAAATTCCCGCGTACGACATTTTCTTGTTCATGAGCATACCTCCGTTGTTATGTTTTCAAGCACGTTTTCCTCGAATCTAGTCACCAGTTTGGGCTGCGTTGTGGACTGATGGCAAAGTAGGTTACAAGCTATTTTGCCGCAATGCCGTGGGTCGGCATCCCTGCTTGCCAGCCAGCCAAACACTTACGCAAACGCGCTCACTTCACACGGGTGAAGACATAGGTGCCCTGGTAGTAAGGGCCTCTCACCAGCAACACATTGCGCCCTTGGAACGTCAGCTGGGTGTCAACCCCGGACGAGTCCTTCAGCACCAGGGTGTTGCCACCGTTCTTGGCCGCCAGGTACGACATGACTTCCTTAGGCCCCGGCATCTTCGGGGAGGAGAAAACCAGGCGGTCCTTCGTGAACTTGATCTTCGTGCCCTCGAACGCCGTTTCTGCCACCTGCCGCATGATCTGGGCTTGCTCGCCTCTCAGCTTCGTGTTCTCGCAGGCCAGATCGGCCGAGCTGCTGGCGTCGATCTCCCATTTGCCCACGAGGTCGCTTGGGCTGATGCTCGGGCCGAGGAGCGGAGCCAGCACGAACAGCACGACGAGGAACGCCGCCGCCCAGACGCCAAGCATGTGCTTGGGCATCTTCAAAACGTCCAGCCGCTTCCAGAGGTAGACGGGGAAGACCACCGCCAGCCAATTGGATGGCCAGGCGACTCCTCGTTTCCGCATCGCCCTCTCCTCGAAGGCTCCGAGCGCCGCCAACACGATCAGCATGGCCCAGAACGCGCTTCCGGCGAAAAGGCCGACCAGCCCGGCCACGACCGTCGCCGCCACGAACACCCACCCGAAAACATCCTCCGTCCACTTGCCAGGAACCTTGAACAGATCGTTCATCTCTCTCCTCCATTTCCGTTGTTTGTCCACTTGCTTTTCACGTCATACAACAACTTTAGCTTCAACGATTAGCGTGGTCACATCGACGCCGCTTCGGTGCCAACTGCGACCTTCTCCTCTCAATGTGGATCAAAACCCGACAACGCCGCCCTCCAGTCGGCCCTTGTGGTGTTGATCTCTGCCTTCTTGATCGACTTCTCCCAGCCCGGCGGCAAGCTGTTCATGGGGTTCGGGTCGATCTCCATGGGCGTCGTCCGTTGGATAGTCCTCGGCTCCACGGCGACCGCCAACCAGAACAAGCTGTTGCCGCACGCCGCCGTGACCGCATACGAGCCGGATGGTTGGTTCACCGAGTTCCCCAGCTTCAGCGTCTTGCAGGCGCCACGGATGCTGTCCTTGACCGCCATCCTCACCGTGGGGACGGTGTTCTCCACCACCGCCGGGTTGAGGCAGGGAAACCTGAGGGAGCCGTCGGGTTGCGCCAGGACGCCATAGCTCCGGTTCACCGCTTCGAGGCGCGCCGTGTCCGAAGCCCTGGAAGCGTCCAGAACCTCGGCGCAGTACTGCTGGACACCACCCAACGACATGCGCTGGTAATCCCCTCCACCGAACTGGCTGGACTGGTTTTCCACAAGGCTGGCGCACTGCGTCGCGCCGCCGACAAGCAGCATGATGGCTATTGGCAGAAACTTCATCACGACACCTTGTGTAAAATTGCTTTTCAAATATCATCCACCTCCTCTGGCAAGTCGCACCTGGAGCAGACGAACTCCGAGAAGCTCTGCTGGCGACGCTTAGCCTCGGCATGGGCTTTCCGCTTCAACTCCAGCGGCATCTCCACCAAAACCGTGACGACTTGGGCGGGACTGTTCGCTTCACCTCCACCCAAAACCTTGGATTCCAAGCACACGCAGCCCGCCACCATGACATGGCTCACCGCACCCTTCGTTTCTGCGCTCATCGTTGCAACCTCCTGGCTTTGCCCTAACATTAATATTTGATATGCAATATTTCAACAGCTGATCATGTCTCCTTGCGTCTTTGTCCCGTCCCATGGAGGTTCGGGGCGCCTTGGCTCATCTTAGGCTTGAAAGAAATCGTTTTGGCGTTATTGTCTATGTCGCCAGATGTGTGGCGCAAGGAGAGGGCTGGACAATGGACACGGCTGAGAGGATAGGCAAGAACATACAACGCCTCCGAAAACGGACGCGCTGGACTCAGGCCACGCTGTCAAAGGTCGCGGGAATTCCCCAAGGCCAGATTTCCTCGTACGAGAACGGCAATGACGTCCCCAAGATCGATAACCTGATAAGGCTGGCCGAAGCCTTCAGCTGCTCGGTGGTGGCCATCGACCCGCGCCTGGGGAAAGTCGGCGTGTCCGGCGAGGAGCTCCGGCAAGGCGTCCTGGACGACATCGATCAGGCGATACTGTCCGAGCTGGAAGGACTCCCGCGCCAAGCCAAATTGAAGCTGCTTGCTAAAATCGGGGAACTCCGGGCCACTTGCGGCCTTGCCGCAGCTGGCGATGAGCCCACGTCCAATGCGCAGTGAAGCGGCGTCCATTGCGCCACAACGCAGAACTTAGCCACCGCCGCACTCATGTCCAGTGGCGACCGCGCAGATGATAGCGATGATCGCTCCGATCACCAGCAAGACCAGCAATGCGGGCACCCAAAACCTTGCGGTCATGACCAGCAAGGCGACCGCGACCAAAGCGGCGCCCAAGACCACCACCACCCCGACTCCGAACGCCAGCACGGCCAGCAACGCCCCGATCCCTCTGATGATGTCCATGTCCTCTTCCTCCTTTCCGCCAGGATAATGGCCGACTCAAGCCGTGGGGGCTTGCGCCCCCACGGGGCACGTCACCGTTTGGAGAACAGCCCGAGGGCCACACCTGCCACCCCGGCAACCACGGCGGTGGTGGCCAACATGGCCACGGTCTCCCCGTTGTTAAACGGGGAGCCGTCCTCCCACCAGGAGGAGCCCACGGCGTGGTGGATGTCCTCCCGAACCTCCTTCCCCTCCTCCGCTATGCCGTTGCCGGCGAGTTCCTCGGCGTTGGTGTTCCGAGCCTCTCCGTTCTCTTTGTCCTGTTCCATCTTGAACCTCCATTTCTGGGTTTAACTCCGTTCCTTGGCGTCCGTGTTCCGAGTGGCTTCGTCCTCCTTGCCGAGCCAGTTTTCGTAGTCCTTGAGATCCTGCCCGACCATCGACAGCGCCGTCGCCATCACGAGGGCGTCATCGACCAACCCGGCGACGGGGATGAAATCCGGCACCAGGTCGAACGGCATCAGGATGTAGAGCAGCGCGAAGGCCGCGACTCCGATAGTCCATGCGGGCACCTTGCGGTATTGCCCTGACTGGTAATCGCCCAACATCGAGACGAACAGCCGCGCTTGCTTGGCGAACTTGGCCAGCGGCCCGCCCAGCTTGCCCATGATCGCGCCCGCGTTCCGCGTCACCTTCTGGAAGTCCGACGCCCCGAGCTTGCCCGCCTTCTCCTTGATGAACTCCTCCATCACGCCCATGCACACCTCCTTGCGCTGGTTCAAAATAGCCATGGTCAAGGTCGAAGACCTTGCCGCCTCCAGGCGCGGCAGCCTGGCCGCCGGAGGCAACCAGCCGAAGGCTGGCCACCCCCAACGTTTCGCCCTTCAGTCCAGGTCGAACATCCCGGCCAGCCGCCTGTAGCATTTGTCGGCGCGGGGCGGGCTGTACTTTTTCGCCAGCTCCGTGAAAGCGTTGAACAGGCTCCAGACCGTCCGGGGAGCGAATTCCTCATGCCGGGGGCTCCGGTACTCCTTCAACACCGGCACCACATCGCAGCTGGGGATGGCGTCCAGCTCGGCAGCCTTGACTGCGAGGAGCCGGGCGGCGTCCAGCGAAAGCGACTTGCCCTTCATCCGCTCGATGTTGGTCTCCAGCCGCTCGTATTGTGGGGCGAGCTGGTCGAACGCCCACGGCACCAGCCCGTCAACCTCGATCCCAGAGGTGTGCTTCCGGGTGACCGTGGTCTCGCCGCCGAAAGCGAGGTTCGCGCACACCATGACACTGACGCCGACCGTCAAGCCCAAGGCCAGCGACTTGTCGTGGGAGTTGCGCAGCCCCAGCGCTCTGGAGAACTCCGGGCGTCCCTGGGGGTGGAAGCGCAGCACCCCGAAGAGCTTCGTCCCGGCGGGGTTGAGCCCGTACTCCTCCGACACGATACAGTAGCCGCGGGTCTCGGCTTCGTTGACAACCAGCTCGGCCACCCTGTGGTGCGGAACCGGCCTCCAGGTGGGCGTGGCGTAGGGGGTGGGCACCTGCGTCAAGTCCTGGCGGCTCACACGGGCGGTGTTACTGTCGAGCATCAAGCTGTTGTGCCTCATGGTCATAGTCCTTTCAATTGTGGGTTAAGATTTCGCTTTGCCCTGGCCGCTTCTAGGCAGCCAAGGGCAGATAGCGCGCCTGGTTGCGATGCCAGTTGGCGCAGGCGCCGGAGTGGGGGCAGTCCTTGCAGGCGTAGCCGCCATGCATCGGGTGGAACACGTCGTGGGCGATGGCCCGCTCCACGACTCTGACCAGCTCCGCCAAGCGGTTGAAGTCGTCCTCCCGCCGGGTCGTGGCGAGCGTCTCATAGGACGGCTTCTTGGTCTTGGTCACCACGTCGAAGCGGAAGAGCGGGTTGTCCCCGGTCAGCCTGTTCCAGCCGTAGGTGAAGCAGGTGGCTTGCATGTGCGAGTACACCTTGCCCTCAGGCCATTTGGCAGCCGAGGTCTTCCAGTCCACCAGCACCGTGTCGCCATCCTTGTCCTTGATGACGAGGTCGATCTCCCCGATGAGCGGCTTGTCCGAGACGGGCTCGCCGTCGGCGTCGATGATCGGGACGCTGAAGGCTCGGGCCACTTGGACTACCTCCTCGTCCTCGCTCCAGTTCTCGTGGAAGGCGGCGACCATCTTGCGGCCAAGGGCGTTCAACTCGTCCCACTCCTCGTTGGACTTGAACTTGAGCCCGACCGTCCGTTTGCTCTCGACCTTCCAGCACTCCGAGAAAACTTCGGCTAGCTCCTCGGCCTTGGCGTGTTCGCCAGCCTTGCGACGGTTCGCCAGCCACGACAGCGCGCCGTGGAACGCCGACCCAAAGGGGAGGCTAATACCGGTGCGCTCCGGTGTCAGCTTGTAGATGTAGCGGAAGGCATATTGAAGCGGGCAGATGGTCAAAAATGTGCTGAGGCTGGAATACGAATGGTGCGGCTCTTGCCGCAGCTCCGATAAGGTTGGCATGATGATCCTCCTGTTGTTGATGCCCCTTTCACGCCGCCTTGTCGCTCAGTCTGACCAGCTCGTCGATCAGCTGAGAACACTGACCTTTGCTGAGTTGGCCGTAGCCGCCAACGTTGAACCGCTCCCGCACCAAGTCGTTGATCCTGACTCCAGCCCGGTTGCCCAAGTCGAACAAGAGTTTGAACTGCTTGTCGCTGGCGGGGGCGTCGGAGTTGGCCGGGTTGCCCCTGAAGGGGCGGGACTGGGCGGGAGCCTGGTTGTTGACTGGGGGGGCCTGCCGCTGCTGGGCGGGGACGCTGTTGATCTCGCTCTCGACGGAGGACCTGACCAGCTCGAAGGTCTCGTGGATCTTGGCCTTGATGCCCTCGGGGGTGATGGCGTCCGACAGCTCCACCTCCAGCGAGGCGTGGAAGCTCTTGGAGCTGAACTCGGTCTCGGCGGGAACCTTCTTGGAATACGAGGCGTTGAGCTTCAGCATGATGCCGTTCTCCTTTGTTGGTTGTTGTTGTCAAGCGACGGCCAGAGCCGAAAACTCGGCCTCGCTCAGGGGCTCGACCTTGACGAAATGCCCGTAGCTGGACTCGCCGTAGCTACCCTCGATGGACGACTCGGCCCTGATGGCCGCGTCGAACCTGCTGCTGGCGCGGAGACGGACGACCGTCCGCCCCAGCTCCTTACCGTGGTTCATAACGGACACGACGACTTCGTAGAGACTCATGGTGAAACCTCCCTGTCTGTGGGGTAAAGGGTTGAAATGGACAGCCCCGCCCCCCATGACGGAGGACGGGGCTGGCTAAATCGTGTCGGGCTCAGAACCCCGACACCTTCCTGAGCTGCATGATGGCGACCCTGGCGTTCTCGTAGTCGCGCTCTTTGTCCTTGACGCCGCGGCGCACGTCGCGCACCTTGGACGGCAGGGCGTTCACCATGTCCTTGATCTGCCCCATGGCGGCCTTGAGCTCCGTGACGAACTCCAGCAAGTCGTCGAAGGTCTCGACAGCCTTCTCGGTGCCGATGACCCGAAGCCCCTCGACGGTCTTCTCCCGCTCCTCGTTCCTGACGGCCTCGACCTGCTTCTCTAAGGACTGCTGCTTGAACTCGTGCATTTTGATCTCCTGCGTTGGTTGTTCTTTGACTTCCACTGCTTCTTCGACCTTCCCGCCATGCTCCCGCCTCCAAGTCTCCACTACGCCCTTGACCTTCGCCGGGTCGGCCTGGGTCAGCGGCATCAGCGTCAAGTCCCCTTGGCCTTCCCCCATGGCGACCATGGGGGAGCTGGGGGAACTGAAAAGGATAGTCCTGAACCCGAGCTTGAAGGCGTCCAGCAAGGTACGCCGGTCAATGGCGAGGGTCTCTCCCTCCTTCATCCCCGTGACCTCGGCCTTGGCCTCCACGACCGCCGTGAACTTGGCGTCGTCACGGATCACCACCACGCCAGCCTTCTCCTTGAGGACGAACACCGGCTCGATGTGCCCCCAAGACTTCGAAGCCGATTGCGACATGGCCTCGCCGATCCGTTTGGCGTCTTGCTGGCTGAACACCACCTTGTTGCCGAGCCCTTGCATGGCCGGGATGACCTGCTTGTACGACGGGTACTTCGCCTTGATCAGCGGGGCGTCGAACGTCCAGTCCCCGGTCTTGACGACCACCCTGGCCGGGTCAGCCGACACGCCGATCTCCCCCGCACCCTTGAGCATCCCGGACTCCAGCACTCCGCAACGGCTCACGACGAAGCTCTCCTTCATCCCCAGCTCGACGGGGAACCGAACCAGCCTTCTACCGTTGGTTGCGACCATCCAGCCGGGCTCCACCAATACGCCCTTCAAGGGCTCCCTGGCTCCGTCCTCGTCGGCGAAATGTACGGCCTTGGCGAGCTTGTCGGTGAAGTCCTCCTTGAACCCCGCGGTCGCCATGGCGACCTTCGGCGCGTCCGACCAAGACGACATGGGCTCCAACGTGATCTTCTCGACGCCCCTGCCGTCCCCGACGCTCATCTCCAAGGCGTCGCCGTGCGAGTGCAGAAACGTAACGGCCCCGCCGCCCGTCCTCGACAGCGCCCGTTTCATCTCCGGCCACTGCGCCAACACCTCCACCGGCGCGGCATTGACAGCCATCGACTTCCTCTGGAACTTCAGCCAGCTCACGCCGTCGGTCGCGGCGACGGCCAGCTCCCCGTTCCTGGACGACAGCTTGACCAGCAACCGCCCGGCGTTCGACTTCATGCCCTGGAAGAACGGCCTGAGCCCAGCCAGAGCGTCCTGCAAGTCAGTTTTCCTCAACGACAAGTCCATGATGACCTCCATCTCTTTACTGTTAAAGTGTTGACAACAAAACGCCCTGTCCGCCATGGTGGCGGACAGGGCTTCGCATGAGTTCACGAGTTATGAGAAATCTTCGACAACGCCATGATCGGCGTGAAAATCGCCGGGGAACCGGGGCGGTTCAGACCGCTGGAACGCCGTTATTTGGCGTCTGCGCACCATAGCCAAGCGAGGTGTTATCCGAGGCTAAACCCTATGGCTTCTTGAATTCGATCTTGGCCACGACCTCCAGACCAAACGGGCTGTCCTCTATCCCGCCGTAGTCGTCCAAGTCCCCGAACCTCTCCCCCAGCCGCAGAAAGCGGTACTGATCCCCGTCGAGCGCGGCGAGAAAGGAGTCCACGAACTCCGAGACCTCTCCCTCCCACCTGACATGCTCCCAGTGCCGCAACCGCAAGCCGGTCTTGGCGTCCACCTCCGGCGGCTGCCCCTTGAACAACTGGCGAACGTCTTCCGGGGCTTTCACCAAGGCGACCCTGAGCTCGCCATCCGCCTCCTTGCCCAACAACAAAACGACCTCGCAGTAGTAACCCATGATCTCCTCCATATAATAGTGGTAGTCAAGGCCACGTCCATGAACGTCATCCTGGCCGTCCATGCGGCAGGACGACAGCCAAAGCTCTCCATGGCCAATGACCGTAAGCGTCCAGGAGGTAATATAGATATGAACGCCGATGATCAGCGGCATGGTCACGTCTTTTGGAGCAGCGCACAGGCAAGCACCAGACAAAACAGGGGTCATGCCTGTTGCCGACAGAGCCAACAAGCAGGAGCGCAGTTCAAACAGAGGGAGAATCGGCAAATTAGCCACCAGGGAGATGAGGCAGTGTTGCTGCGCAGGACGGATGCGCTTCAATGGCACGAGCAGCGAACATCATAGTGCAGGAGCTCTCAAGTCATAATCGCATAAGCAGTTACCGCCTAGGTATTTACATTAATATGCCGTGCAGGTGTTGCTTTTTTTGGCAAAGCATGATAAAGTTATAGGCAAGCCAGAAAACAATCAGGGAGCGTGCAACATGACAGAGCCAGACGACAGTGCCGCAATTGCTAAGAACGATCAGTCATCCGGCGAATCTTTGCCCAAGAAAAGTAAACAGCCTGTTAACGTTCATCCCACCTCCGGCGAGCGTAGGACGTTCACGGCGATATTAAAGCAGCTTGGCGTCGCTGGCAAGGAGTTTGGCGACAATTTCATCAAGAAAGTGGTTGTCGCCAACAGCAAGGGGATAGGATACGCCAAGGAGACAGATTTCATCAGGGATAATTTGAACACGGCGATGAAAGTGGCGGTGTGCTTGTGGCACATGAAAAGCCTCAAGCTCTACAAGCTCAAATATGAGACGTTCGAGAAGTATGTTGAAGGGGAGTTCAATTTCACGAAAGTGCGCGCATACCAGTTGATAAACGCCCATCTGATCGCGGATGAAATAAATAAGGCGTTAGGGGAAGGCGTGATTGCGAACGAGTCGCAAGCGAGAGAGTTGCTGCGGCTTAAACATTTGAAACTTGGAGACGAAGACCATGCCGCCACCCACCAGGCGCGTGTTAAGCTTATGGAGGAACTAAAGAAACAATTCAAAGATAAGCCCATCCCTGCGACAAAGATAGCGAAGATGGTATCTGAGAGGATGCCAGCATATCAAGCCGCACGCTTCGGGACGAGGACATTCGCCAAGCACAGCGAATCCATCGCAAGGGGGCTATCGCTATATGAGGCAAGATTCACGAAGATATGCAGTCTGCCAAACATATCCGAAGATGACAAGGCGAAGCTAAAAAACGAGACCGTCGCCGCGTTGCGCGCCTTGGCCGACAAGATGGATAATCCCAATCAATAGTCTGCGGCAGTTGATGCGCCGCGGATAGAAGACGTGGAGCTGGAGGCACGACGAGAACATAAGCGTGAGCCCATCGTTGCTGATCCAAAACAATGCGATCCCCCCTGCTTTTTTGATGTCCGCACCACTGCGCGCATATGCCTAAATGACCAATCATAGAGGTGAAAGCCATACGGCAAATGCGGAGCATTGTCGGCGTTCACCTGACATTATTAATTTTGCGTGATCAGCATGGGATGCACTGGCCCAGTGGCTTGTATGCCACTGGGCCAGCTGGCTCGCTGCAACATGGAGCAACGACGCGCACCCATCACGCCATATAGCCGTTGAGGCGGAACGCGACGACCGCCATGTCCACGATGCAGTCAGCCACCGTCAAAGGACGGTCGAATGACAGGTCAGCCAAGCTCCTTACACGAGTGAGCGCCGTGTAGAGCTGACCAGCGGCGAAAAAACGTCCACCGCGGATGATCAGCCGCACGGCGTCCAGCGTCATGCCTTGGCACTTGTGGATCGTCTGGGCGTAGGCAAGGGCAAGGGGCATCTGGTAGAAGGAGCCGATCGGCCACGTGGAAAGGCTGTGCGTGCCATCCTTGCATTTTTTTAGATAATGTTGGACTGCCATCCAGCGGAACGGCACGACCTCCACCAGAGGCCCGGAGTCAAGCTCCACCCACGCCGCCGACCCTTTGTTGGCGACCAACACCCCCATGTTGCCGTTGACGTACCCACGGCCGCGGTCGTTGGCCAAGATCATCACCCTGGCACCGATCTTTAGGCGCAAGGTCTTGTCCGTCGGCTGATCGTTGGGGGGATACAACCCATTGATAGCTCCCCTATACTCGACGTTATCGCCGGACAGGGAGTTCATCGCCATCTGGTTGATCTCGCTGGCCATCCTGCGCGTGGTGCACAGCGTTGTCACCTTGGCGTCAAGCGGCATGTAGGGTTTGCAGCACATTTTGTTCAGGCGGGCCACGCAGGCGGGGAAATCAACGACACCAGAGCGGGACAGCGGTCCTTCCCTGAAGGAGTCGAGCAGGGCTATCTCCTCAGGGTCGCACTGGCGGTGGACCTGGTTGAGCACCACGACCTTGAACCCGGCGTCTTTCCAGGCCGGGGCGTTGAAGGCGTGGATGCCGCCGAAGCGCTTACGCAACCATACGCCATACTCCCCCCTAGCCACAGGGGGCAACTGGTGGAAATCCCCGAAGGCCACCACCTGCTTCCCTGCGAAAGGCAAGTCCTGCGCCGCGCCTTCAGCGGCGTCACAAAAGCCCTTGCTAAGCTTATGGAACATGCTGGGGTTGACCATCCCGGTCTCGTCTTCCGCTATCATGTCCACGCCGTTGAACTTCTCGCGCCTGTACTCGTCCACCAGTATCGAATCGATACCATCCTGCACCGGAGACACTATCGGAAAATGCATGAAGCTGCTGATCGTCTCGCCACCGACATTACGCGCCGCCAACCCCGTGGGGGCAAGGATGGCCATATTCCCGGTGTAAGTTCTCTTGAGCTCGTTAAGCACCGCGCTCTTCCCCGTGCCTGCCCGTCCGATCACGACGATGTTCTTCCCTGCGTTGGCAAGATCGAAAACACGCCTCTGGTCATCATCAAAGGCGAGCTGCGTTGCGACATCCATGGTCTCTTCCCTTTCGTTAATTTATTGCTGTTCAGTCGCTGTCAAATTATGAGTAAGGGAAAATCATTTCGTACATGAACGACACAAGGCAGCACGATCCACCTACGAGCATCAAGGCGATCAGGCCAGCTGGGAACTTCCAAAACACCTGGCTCTGGCCGGCGTGCCCTCTTTGGTGTTGGTCTTGGCAAGATAGCTTGACCAATACATACCATGGGTGAGCATGGACTCGAACCGATGATCACCCCTAACCAGCATGATGCCGTCCTTGCTCGTGCCATTAGACATGATGGCAGGACGGTGCTCCACGAGGCCGTTATTAAGGCATTTTTTCAACCCAATAGCCATGTTCCATAGACGCCCAGCCAGCAGCAGGCATTGGGTGGCCTTCAGCATCCGTGAGCCGTCAAGCCAAAGAGCCAGATGATAATGGCATCTTCCTAGTGCCGTATCCTCGCGAACCCAGCAGTAGCAGCAATATACCCCATGCCGTTTAAGCGTAAGTTTGATCTTGGCCACGACATTGATGAACTGGTAGTTGCTGTCAGGGCACACCATCTCCAGAGGGAAGCGAAAGTCAAGGCGAATGAACAACGTCCGGCAATGCTTTGACGTCATATGCGTGAAGATATCAAGTAAACGCTGAAGTATCTCGCCGTGGCATCCGATCCCAAGAGCTCTGCTGGCCTGAACAGGAAACCCATGGAACTGCGACTCGTAGCTGATGTTGTAACTAACCATTTCCGCTCTCCTTGTCTTGAATAGTTTATTTGCTGTTGGTTGTTGCGACATATAAATATGGCATGCAATTTAAATTTCACATGGGGATGACAGCTTGCCATGGATATGCGCGCATATGGCTTAAGGTGGCATGCAGGTGTATCCGGCTGGTGATGACCGGAGTGGCAAGAGGCATATTGGTACAGGGGGGTGGCGGCAATGGCATTCGGCGACAATTATATGTGTCGTTTTATCGTTGGCCATGCCCGCAACTAGTCATGGCTAGGATGGATCATGTTTAGTGTACGTGTCGTGTAAGCATGCCTACTCATACATGCTTGACAAATAAACCTCCATGCCACCAAGATAAACTGGGATGGCAGGCAGCGTTTATGACTTTGCAATATTTGTTGGTGGTAGTGTATATGAGGATGTCCTTATTAAGAAGCTATTACCTATTATGCACGCAGTATTTTGAGCCTAGCGTGAGCTTGGGAATGTTGTCGAAGTTATATCAACCAGCCATGTAATAGTTGCCGCCTAGAAGATTTCCATATCAAATAATAATGCAGCTCCATATACATATGCGAAAGACACAACAACGACCAATAACAAATGGAGCGCATGATGACCACAGGAGTTAGACCAAAGACAGTTAGGTTGCTGGGACGCATACTAAAGCCGTGGTGCGATGAGGGACTGGTGACCGTGGTTGAGCAGAACACTATACTGTCAAACCTCAAGCATCTGGCAGATAAAGGTGAGTTGTTACCGGCTATCCAGCCGAGGTTGATTGACCAGGACGAAGCGGCGGCAATGCTGGGCATTTCAAAGGCCAATTTCAAGAAGATGGAAAAGGAAGGCAGGTTGCAAATCCAGCGCCGTATGATAGGAACGTCGGTGAGGTATCGGCTGACGGACGTCGTCATCTACATTAACGCCGATGGTGGCGCATGTGATGACGCAACTCCAGTGGAGTAATCCAAGGCGTCATGCCTCGACCGGCAACCAGGTAGATTGGTCTGCCGGTCGCATGTCAATTAGCCATGTCAACCACCAAAAGAGCAAGGGCAAAATAAACTAATAGCTAATATTTATAAGTGTATCGGCATTGGCGTATCGACCGGCTGATGTCACGGACAGCACGGGTGCGAAGGGAGGCCAGCTGGTTGGACGGCATATAGAGGCCGGTTCACCGTCAAGGCATTTGGCTCTTGCCCGCCGCAACACCAAACCCGCAGCCCGTCTGCTTGGGGTTATCCGTTCCTCTGCCCCCGAATGTCCTGGCTCGGTTGTCGAGAGGAACGCATATGGCGCCGAGCCATCGTTTTACCCCTGTTCGGAGTCCCCCGAGGACGTTGGTTCCCGGTCTTCCAACGGCTGAACATGCACGACGTTGCCGGGGAGTGTGAGCCCTTACGGGGCGATGTCGATGCTCCCCGCAGTTTACTCGCAAGGACGCTGGATGGAGATTGCCTTCGACTCGCCATGGCCTTGTGGCGTCAAGTCGGGATGGGACGCTGACAGAGCCGGACCATCGGTTTTCCACCCCATGAGCACAGTCCCCCAGAAGACGCCATTTTTCGGGCATCCAACGGCTTAACATCCCCGCCGCAGCGGGAGTTTTTTGACGCTTTGTCCACGCCCCCTCATTCGTCCCCTGACGATGCCCGTGGGTTACCGCGCCCATGGCTGCGGCCAACGTGGCGGAGAATCCGGGCGCAAGAGGCGTGCTTCAAGTGCTGCCGCCGTTCTCGCGTTGCGCCCAGGGGGGGCAGGATGACCCCCAAAAACAGGGGGGGGGCTGGGTGGAGGCCAGTCCGCTGCGTCCATGCTGGTCGGCACTCCGGTGGACAAGGCTGCGTGCCGGTTCCATTCGCCCAGTTCCGCCCTCCCCTCTTCAACGACTGCATCCCGCCTTAGTATGGCGGCGCGCGTTTTTTTCTTACAGCGCCTGGAGTTGGGGACGCACATCAGGGCGGCGGCTCCGGGGTGGGTGGGCTGTGCGCTCTGCCGCCGAGTCCTTCATTGGGGCGCCCCCCTGATCGTGAAAACCTGTCGAGAAGGCCATGCCTCCATCCCTGTATCGCATTGCCGGGAAGCTGGGACTATGCAAGCACAACCCCTAGGCAAATCCTTGCCTGTATAAAAGTTATAGAAGTTATAAAAAGTTACACAGGCGAGTATCCTTCACCCCTTTGGCTGGACAGGTATGCCACCACATCGCCAGAGTGGATTCCATTGTTTTCGGCATGCAGCGGAGGCCGACGACACACGTTGGCGTCAGTGCCGGACAGAAGGACGCTCCAGGTTCTGGAACGCAAGTTAACGGGGGGCATATGCCGACGTCTTGGCGGCAATATCCAGCGCCTCCCCACCGCAGATGACGCCCACGAGCTCCTTGTTGGCACAAAGAGGAGTCAAGTCCCCCGATGTCCCCCTGGCAGTCGGCTGGACTGCTGTTGCCGCGGGCTGTCCATGTCGATCCTCGGCGCGGACGCCAACATCATCGACATCGACTACGTCAATATGGAAGGCTCTCATGTCCGCAAGCGGCAAGAACGGTGGCCTCCCGCCGCGAGAGCGCATCGACCGGGTGTTGGCACCAGTGACTGCTTGCCTATAAAGGACAGCGCCATCCTGGAAATGGAGAAGACGTTGCGTCCGTTCAAATAGCCCGCTGGACTTTGGCCTCAAGCGCCTGGATATCCTCTGGACAAAGTTGGCGAATGCGTGAATAACGCTTCGCCGCGTCCTGGACGATCTCCCATCGTCCGTCGTGTTCCAAGTGGGCATAGCCGCGGCTCTTGCTGTAAACGGTGAAGAAAGCCTCTTTCGGGTTGGCATGGGCATCCCCCCAGCGCCGCTCGCCGGGCAAGTCCACGCATCCGGCCAAGGCCCAAACCTCCACCTCCTGCCAGGCGTTCTCCGCAAAGAAACTCACTCCGGGAAACTGCCTCACGGATTGCCCTTCCAGGTTATCCAAACAGGAACGACGCTCCTTGACGCCATCGCGGTCAACCAACAGCAGGATGAGCTGGAACCGCCCTTGGTAACGGTCTATGATGGGCTCGACCATCCTCCAGTCAGTGGCTGCCGCCACGCCTCCCAGCCGCGGGTCATGGCAAATGCGGACATTGGCCTGCGGCTTGCCGAGATAGTCCAGCATGGCCTTGATGATCGGCTTCAGGATGTCCTGGTCTTTCCGGAAATCCTCGGGGATGACGAGCACATTGAGGCTCATGGTTTGGACTCCTCGCCCAAACAGGACGCCATGTCCTCGAACCACCCGGACGCATGCAGCGTTCCCATCGGGTCTTTTATCAACACCCGCTCGATGTCCGGCAAATCCATGATCCGCTTGATCTTGGCGTCAGGCTGTCGTTCCAGCCGATAGACGAGCGAGGCGTTATCCCGGTTTTCCGGCTTGAGGAACGTCAGCAGCTGCGGGGAATGCGAGGTGGCGACAACCGGGACTCTCTTCTCCGCCGCTGATGCGGGAGAAGATCAGCTTGTATTCCAACGGATATGGCAGTATGATATCCCCCAAGCGGTGAACCATACGTCAGGATGAAATGAACGTATCAGGTTTTCGAAGCACTGCTCGGGATGCGAGGTGAACCCATGAATGAATACGACAGTTACATCGAGGATTATCTGTTTTATAGTTTCATAAACATGAAAGCTGATTTAATCCCCAGGGATGTAGAATTAGAACGGATAATTATCCTCACCGGGAAGATTGAATATCTACTAGAAAAATCCGTCACTGCTTCAAGCAATGAAATTTTTATTAACAGTTGTGGCCCTTTGTACGACGGGCAATTAAGGTATGAGATTGTTTTAAGCAAAGACAATCGCTTTGCCTGCATAAATTACGAAAAACGAGCTGATGGCAACAATAACGACTTTACTCCCATATCTATCCATGGCTTGACCATTGATACAGCGTTTAGCATTAGTGCTAATGACACTAATGTAGCCATCCCGTTCATCGACTTGTATTCTAGGATACATGGTACTTCTCTTAAAGATACCATCGAGACACTGTATCAAAAACTTAAACCCAAGATGTCCGCACTGATAATCGATGAGCTTTACTCTGAGTTTGTTGGTCAGCTTAATTTCTGCCGTGGCGGTAATTTCTTTCATGACATAGATTACAATTTATCGAGAGTTTTTAGATCAATATATGTTAAATATCTAGATAGCAAAAAAATTATCATTCCTCTTTTCTATGGAGGTTCTACGCATGGGTTGCGGAGACGGCGTTGCTTTTTCCCATTAGCTAATGGGCTGTATCCATTATTCAACGCCTCAGCTTTAAAGCGTTTTCCACATGCGTGTGTATTGCTTACAGATTCAATTGAAATTGCTGGCATAAACCAGCATTTACTCTCACAGGAGGGGATTGATGACATTGTCTGGGTTTCTCTTTACTCAGAAGATGGCAATATGTCCAATATTGACTGGGCACCGTTGAAAAATCGAAGGATATATTGTCTTCTGAAAGAGCACTCTGGCTTAGGGACAAAAGCTGTTTTTAGCACAGCGCGGATGGTGCTCGCAGAATTGACAAAAATAGGCGTTAAGGAATTGAAGTTTGCGTCCTTTCTCTCCAGCATGGTGGAAAGAGATGGGCAATCCGTTAATTCCAGCAAAGTCCCAATGATCTTTACCGCTGATCAACTTGAGAAAATCAAGCAAAGTTCCGCATATGAATCGCCACTTTGTTTTTTTGATTTCAAAAACAACTTGATGAATTTAGCGCAACACCGAGACAGGCTCTTATCTCCAATCATCTATGATAGGACTGCAACCCTGATCTATGGGGGCGACAACGCCAGCAATACATGGTTTGGCTTAAATCTTGCCTTTGCCATGTCCCAGGGGAAAAAGGCGTTTGAGGGCTGGTGTAGCAATAAAGTGAAAACTAAAGTTATATATCTTCGCGGAGAAGATGGTGAATTTTCGCTTGGCGAAAAACTTCCAATTATATTAGGGGTTCACGCCGGAATAAAGTCATTCCAGAAGAATGGATTTGAGAAGCCAGTTATTCCACCGTTCACAGACGTTAATTTGCCACAATCATATCCAACTAAAAAGCTGATTCCAGGTATTACCCCCAATAGCTTTTTCTGGAACGTAATAGATAAAAACAACATTGCACAATCTCCGCTGGAATCGCTAGATAATTTTATCTTGTCGCAAGTTGATAGCATCAGCGCATTATTACCTTCAGGACATGGCGGTTTATTGGTGCTTGACAATTTTTTCCCGGATAATATGTCGCCGTCATTAAGCTATCAAAGCATACTTGTCCGGAAATTAAAACGCATGGGGTGGGCGACTGTCATTATCACCTCAAGCAAAGCTGGTTATCTGACGCGGGTGCCGATAGACAGTGTGATCAGAATAAAGAGAAGCAAGAGCATGTCTACATCTGTGCTGGCAATGGCTGTATGCGTTGAGTGCGGTTATAGCTTCCCACGGCAGGAAGAAGCGGAATTCTGCTGTGAGCTAGATGCGAATCCGACACACCCTACCTGGAGACGGATAAAAGAAATATCCGCAAAATTGCCATGTGCCTTATCAATGCCAAGAGATAAGCTTTACGATTTGGTTCACCGCCTAGTGGATGAAGGATATAGACCGACGTATATTGCCGCACACTTAAAGATTTCGCTCTCGATGGTGAAGAAAATTAAAACCAAACGAAATTTGAGCAATAAGCGGGCTCCTCGCAATTGACAGCAAGGATGCGCATCCCTGACATCGTGACCAATTGCAGCCTACGTGTTTCTGCCCGTTCTGGACATAGAAAGTGGCGGGAGGACTGTCCGCCGATGATAGCAGTCATTGAACAACTCGCCCTGCCGAAGAGGCGTTCGCTGGAGGGTCAAAGGGCATTTGAGATCGGCAAATTCGGGACAAACGAGATCAGTGCTGACAGCGACGCCGGCAACAATATCGCCATCCCCTGCCAGCAGCTTCGCGCTGCTGGCAAGGGTACATGGCAAAATGCCGAATAACGAGGCAAGTTGGTCTTCACCCGAAAAGCATCCGGGATACCGGGCATGATTTGCTTCTGGTTGCCCGTGGAAGGGCGTCTGCGTGGGATAGCCCGATGCACTCCAAAACAGGGCGTCTGAGCAATGTCTACGAAGAATGCGCCAGTGCTGGAAGAATCGGAATCTTGTCTTGCTGGAGTTCGTCAGACCCAGGGCTCTGTCGATCTTCAGCTCTGCCCTGTGTTAGCGCAGCGGAGAAAGGTTGGTGCGGCGCGGGAGACAACGCCATCCAGCGATCAGCAGAGCAGCTCGACCTTCAGCGCAAGCAACTCTCCGTCGTCTGAGACCGACATGCGGAACTCAAGGTAAGCTGCGGAACAGCCGACGGCCAGGGACGCCTTTCTCCCCGTCCCCCCGGAGCTTCTCAAACAGCGCCTGGCAGTCCAGCGGAGTCTCCAAGTAGTCCTGGAAATCCTGGAGCCCCTTGAGCAACGCATAGCAGTCCAGATAGGCATACGTGTCGAAGCAATTGAGAGCGCTTTGTTTGTAGGCCTCGAAATCCTTCCCGCTTGGGGCGAGGAGCTTTTTGCGCTTGCCGCTGAACAGGAACATCGTCAGCATGTTGCCGACGAACGCCGCTTGGAAGCGGGAATAGCCTCGGTCCTTCAGCAAGTGGCACATCACGCCGATCAGGCCAAGCTCAACATCCTTGCGGCGCAGGTGCCTCAGCGTTTCTGAAATGGTCAGACGGGCTGGCTCCTTGGCGTGGGCGACAAGCTCGTCAAGGGGGATCGCGCATTCCCCTTCCTCCAAGATCTTCCCCAGCCGGGACACCGCCGCCGGCGAGGTGTCACCTGCCGCGATGAACGCCAGAATGTCGGCCCCCAGCAACAGGCCGGAGGCGAAATCAGGGAAGACTGGGCCGTCGAGCTCGGACACCTTGAAGGCGGTTCGGCGCAGAAGTCCATCCAGGAGATCGACATCGCCATGAAGCGTGAGCAGTTTCACCAGCTCGTTGTAGTATTTGAGGTCTAGCTCGGTACTGGGGCGGAACGTCTCCATCAGGGCAGGCAACCGCCCGGTCTCGCCTCGGGAAAGGGTGTCTTCGATCAGAGTCAAGTTGATGTATGCGCTGTCCTCGCAACACACTGCGGGGAAGTCCCGGCGGAGCCGTTCGAGCAAGGCGACGAAGCCGGAGAAACGGATGTCGTCGTCGGCCACCGCCTCGTGGATGTCGAAGAGCGCACTTTCCTCAAGTCCCAACTCCTCGACTTTGTCGGGATGCTGGTCGAGGAAGGCGTTGACGCAGCCCAGCATGGCCGCGCCGTCATGCCGTTGGTCGTGGGGCGTGAATTCCGCCCACCAGGAATCGATGTCCTTATCGCCGGTGTTGACCGTTTCTGGCGAGAAATTAAACTTGAACTCAGGAGTGCGCGGCATTTGCCAGGCGGACGAGGCCGCTTGCTTCTCGTCCGCAGTCATGCAGCAGCACTTGTATTTCTTGCCGCTGCCACAGGGGCACGGCTGGTTCTTCCCTGTTTGACTCATGGTACCCTTGCGTTAATGGCGTCGGAGAAATCTCCCTTACATTAACCTGTCAAACCGAAGAAGGAAACGAAGTTTCTGCGGCCCCCAGCGTTAGGCTGGACGCCTCCAGGCGTGGAAGCTTGGCTGTCGGAGGCTAAATGGATTTCACCGATGCAGCCAGCAAAACACCTTCACCATAAACGAGTTGACTCCAACATAGACTCAAATCGAAGAATAAGACAGCAACTCGCTTAAAACAAAACACTTCCACCGAACGTCCATTGGTTCCATTGGTTCCACGCACCTTCATGTGATCGTTGCATGGGAATGCAAGTCCACCATGGTTGTCACAATCCGTCGTTTGCCTTTCTTAATGTCGCATTTTGCCTCAACTAGCGAGAACTACTTCATAGCTCGTTGATGTTCTTCCCCTCACCCCTAAGCGCTTCAATTGCGCTATCAAGATATGACTTTAGGCACTCGCCTTTTGATGCAATCGTATTTGCTGCTGCATCCTTGGATTGATTCAATCTATTGATGTTAGCGCACTGATGCTGATATGTTCCTCCATCTCGGCCTAAATACACAAGTGCTTCAACTTTTCGTAAAGTATCTAGGTCAAATTGCTTCAAATATTCTTCAACTTTACGTCCTTCAACCCATTGTTCTGCAGCGGACTTGACTTGTTTTGTGTCCGACATATTCAACTCAAACTGACTTACTCCATTTCTCTCAGCTATCTCCTGGCATTTCCTCTGGCAATCCTCTTCTTCCTTCAAAAGTCCTTGAATAATATCTGACATCTTCATAAGCTTTCCTCCTTAATTGACGTTATGATTTATTGAAAGTCATCAGAATAGACATATTGGACGGCAAGAAATTGAGCGTCGAAGTGGATCAACCAATTGAGTATTGGTTTCACCGAATGTACTGATATTCAAAAGTAGATTAACTAAAAACATGCCACTATTATCCCCATACAAACGGTTAACCAGACAACATATGCCTCTTTTTCCTAAATTTATATGCAATTTTCAGTTTGTCAAGGAGACAGGGAATTTTCCCCCTAAAATGGCTAACAATTACGTAATGCCTCAGCGACCTGGCCCCGGAGGACCGGAGCCCCAAAAGGGGCGAAACTATGACCGCGGCCCGAGCGCGCTCCCGTCATTGGCGCTACAATGGGGGAAAGGAGCGGCGCGGGAGCCAAGGCCGAAGTGTTTTTCCTCCTTGTAACCCTCCCGCGCCACAAAGGCGATGAAAGAAAAAGACAGCGTCGGCGGGAAGAAATCAAGCGTGAAGTTCAGCAAAGGTCTCCAGATGGTCAACCCGCACGCGGCCGGGCTGGATCTGCACCAGGAGGAGATATGGGCCTGCGCCGGACCGTTCGTGGACGGCGAAGCTCCGGCGGTGGAGGTGTTCGGGACTTGCACCGAACACCTGCGCTCCCTGTCCGCCTGGCTGCGGGCGCATGACGTGGAGAGCGTGGCCATGGAGTCGACCGGGGTGTACTGGGTACCGCCCCACCGTTTCCTGCGGGACGCCGGCTTCGAGGTGTCGCTGGTCAACTCCCGGGAGACCAAGGGGGTGAAGGGCCGCCCGAAGACCGACAAGCAGGATTGCGTCTGGATATGCAGGTTGCATTCCTACGGCCTGTTGCGCGGCTCCTTCGTCCCGGACGGGCTCGTGGCCGACTTGCGCGGCCTCTGGGACTGCCGGGAGAAGGTCGTCTCGGAGTCGTCTCGGGCCATCCAGCGCATGAACAAAGCCATGCTGACGATGAACTGCCGCCTCGACATCGCCGTGAGCGACATCGCCGGGGAGAGCGGGCTGCGGATCATCGACGCCATCTTGGGCGGCGAGCGCGACCCGCGGAAATTTGCCGCCCTGAGCGACCGCCGCGTCCAGAAGCCGCAGGCCGAGATCGCCCGGGCGCTGGAAGGGCATTTCACTGAGACCCAGGTCGCCGTCCTGGGCGAATGGCGCGCCCACCACCAATTCCTGCAAGGGCGCATATCCGTCCTCAACGGCAAGATAGCGGGGCTGCTCAAGCGGTTCCCCGACCGCTCGGGCGGCCAGGCGCCGCCGCCGGCCAAGGCCAACTACCGGGAGGACAGCCTGGGCTTCCCCGAGCCCTTGCGGCCTCTGCGTGCCAAGATGTTCGGTTCCGACCTGACGCAGTTGTCCGGTGTCGGGGCGGCCGTCGCCCTCTGCTTCCTGGCCGCAGTTGGGACGGACGTCGGCGCCTGGCCGACGGAAAACCACTTCGCCTCTTGGCTGGGGCCCTCCCCTGTCGCCCAGGTCAGCGTCGGGCGCGCGAAGCAGGCGAGGACGAAAAAGACGATGAGCCTGCCGGCCGCCGCGCTGAAGATCGCGGCCATGACCTCCCAGCGGACCGACTCGGCCATAGGGGCGCCGTACCGCCCCCTCAAAGGGCGGTTGGGGCCGGCCAAAGCCAGGACTGCCATCGCAAGGAAGCTGGCGGTCGTCCTCTACCGGGTGGTGAGGGACGGGCAAGGCACCGTCCAACACAGCGCGGCGGATTACGATGCGAAATTCCAGGAGCAACAGCTGAAGCGGCTCCGCGCCCAGGCGTGGAAGCTCGGCTATGATCGCCGCCCCGTCGCCGCCCCGCGGCGAAGGCCTGAAGCCCAGAGGGCATGCGTTGAAAAACCCAAAGCCATGTAGCGGCCGTAACCACACTGGTGATGGAAGCTCCCACCTCCAATCCCGTCTCTCAGCATGGCCCACCGATATTCTGGCCAATATTTGACGGAGCCGGCCGCGGCGGGCTGCCTCGCATCGGAGAGTAGTTTTAAAGGGTGCGGAACATGGGTTTCTTAACGGCGCGGAACCCGATGTCCGGATAAACAAAACAGACGCCAACGCAAAACCTCGCTTCTTGACATGGACGTGCTGACGATCTAAAGATTGTGGAGCCAGATGGCTCCGGCAGACCACGAAAAGAAATAGCAGCCCATGCCACAAAGTGGCGTTTGTCTCGGCAACGGGGCGCAAGTCGTTGGAAATCAACGGAATGCCCGTCGCAATCACAAGGAATGCCCTACCTCGGAGGCAATCGTTGCGCCGAGTGTGACGTTATGTTTCATAGGAGTGAATATTGGTCAGCGGGGATAGCCAGTAGCTCACGCCAAGGCGGCCATTCCGACGGGTGCGTCGAGGTCTAGCATCATAGAGATGTCAGTTCTCGGATCCATGGCCTGCGTCCCATGGACATGTGCCAGGAGCTCCGCCGGATCTCAACCCTGGCATTGCGCAAGGTGAAAAAGGCGCCATTACGCACAATTCATCGATCTAGCATCAAGAACTGCCCCCCAAACGTTCGGCGACGCAGCCAAGGGTAGTAGCCCCCCTTATTGTCGCAACGTCTTCTCCGCAGGATGGCGGAGCTCTTCGACTTCAGCTTGTCGATGATTGCCGCGCCCGCTCGATACGCTCCTGGCAGTAGTTCCGCCGATCCTGTCGCTGATGGAGAGGATCGCTTTCTCCTGCGCCTCCTCCCCGATGTGAACGTCGTAGGTGTCGATGATCGTGGCGTCGGCGCCAAGGATCGAGGCGCAGACAGCCCGCGGCACCCCCGTCTCGGCGCAGTGCGAGGCGAAGCCGTGCCGGAACGAGTGTACCCCGTAGATCGTCATCTTCTTGCTGCGTCCAGCCACCGTCACGCTCGGCTCCAGGCCGACGTGCTTCACCACGTTCAGAAGCTGCTTGTTCACCGGGTTGACGCCAGTGTCCGTGCCGTCCTGCGATTGCAGGACGTAGCGCGCCGCCGTCTTGGGCAGGACTTTGTCGTTCGAGGCAAAACCACTTGGCCGTCGGAGGCAAAGACATTCCACCTCCGGCGTCCCCGGTGGCTTCGCCACATTTACTGGGGTGGGGGGGCGACGCCCCCGAGCCCGGAGAGGCGACAAGGTCTTCGTCCTTGACCTTTTGGATGCTTCGTGTCCACGCTTTTTGCTCTATTGTCGTGCCGTCAAGGGAGATCAGCGCAGTATCCGCTCCAGCTCCTGGAGAACCGGTGTCTTGTCCTGGCAAGAGTCTATTATGGCAAGCGCTTTGTCGATACGCTCCCGGTCGGACATGCCACCGCCGCCGTAGAGGGCGATGATCGCCTTCTCCTGAGCCTCCTCGCCAATGTGGGTGTAGTGCTTGTCCACGATCTCGGAGTTCGCCCCCAGGATGGAAAGAACCACAGCTTTGGGCACCCCCGCCTCGGCGCAGTGCGACGCGAAGCTGTGACGCAGGGAATGAAAGCCGTAGACTGTCACCTTCTTCTTCCGCCCCGGAACCCTCACCGAGGGTTCCAGGCCGATCCACTTGATCACCCGCATGGCGTCGATGTTCGCGAGGTTGACGCCGGTGTTGATCCCTTGGGCGTCGACGATGTTGTACCGCGCCGCGATGTTCGGACAAACGTAGCCGCCACGCTTCCACGCCTGGGCTTCCACGAGAACCTCCAGCAACTTCGGGGCGATGGGGATCGTCACCTCGCTGCCGGTCTTGAATTGCTTCACCCAGAGCCTTCTTCGGTTGAGATCCACCCTGTCCCACTTCAGGAGGACGCAGTCCTTGAACCGCTGGCCGGTGAACATCCCGAGGTGGTAGACCACCCGCAGCTCCGGCTTGTGCATGACCTTGTGGGTGGTGTCGGCCAAGACTTCCAGGATGGCCGCCTCCTGTTCCCGGGTGAACGACAGCCGCCTGACCTCGTGCTGCTGCTCCTCCCTTGGCTTCCGTTGCAGCGATATCGCCAGAAAGGGGTTGTCGCCCTCCCGGTATTCTTTCAGGACGGCGAATATCCTCCGGAGGCGCTTGAGCTTGCGGTTGTGGGTGTCCACGGCGATGTCGGCGGCCCGCATGTGCTTGGCGAACTTCTCGGCGAGCTCCGGCGTCACTTCCGAGAACTCCGTGATCCCGGAACAGGCGACTTTGATGAATTCTTCGAGCGTCGCATGGTAGGCCTCCCGCTCATGGGGCGTGGCGGGGGTGGCGCGGTCAGGGTGTTTGGAGTAAAGCTCCCAGACATCGGCCAAGGCCAGCGCCTGACGGCGGGTGACCATCCCTTTCGCATGCTTGACATGCGCCGAGATCACGTCCAGGGTGGGTGCCTTGACCACCGGGACGAACTCCCGGGCCTTGACCACGGCCTCCTCGACGTTCTTGGTCTTCAGGCTCACGGCCTTCCGCTGCCCGTTGACCTGGTACCTGAAGAAATACGGGCCGTCCTCGTCTTTCTTGTAGACCGTCCCGATGTCCAACCTCACGCTCTTGCCCGCCATCGCAACCTCCTTGGCAAAAATATCCGTTGTGGCCAATATTGTCAAGCGAGGGAGGGTTCGGAACCCGCAAGTGGTACTGAATGGTACCGATTTGCTGGGTTCTGAGGCTAAAAGTGGTACCCGAGGGCAGAATCGAACTGCCGACCAATAGTTTAGGAAACTACTGCTCTATCCCCTGAGCTACCCGGGCACAATCCCACGCAAGGAAGGACAGCGATATAATAAGTCGCAACATCGCCAAATTCAAGACACTCACAAGGTTTTTCAGAGAAAACGATTCAGCGCCAGGTTGTCACGGTGCACTAGCTCAGGGTCGGCGCCCTCGCCGAGCCGTGCAGGGAGCTCGGAACTGTTCAAGCCCATCGCCGCCCGCGCCTCCTTCGCCGTGTAGTTAACCAAGCCACGCGCCACGCTCCGACCTGAGGAGTCCACCAGCTCCACCGTGTCGCCGCGTTGGAAGTTTCCCTCCACTTCAACCACCCCCGCGGGCAGCAGGCTCTTGCCGCGCTCCTCAACTGCGCGCACCGCTCCGGCGTCCAAAGTCAGTTTGCCTTTCGGCTTGGTGAAAAACGACAGCCAACGCTTCTTCGAGGGCATCTCCTTGGCGTCCCCAGGCACGAACAACGTCCCGACGTCCGCAGCCTCGAAGACTTTCCCCAGGACGCCCGGCTCGCGGCCGTCGGCGATCCAGAGGTAGTCGCCCGAGGCCATGGCGATGTCCGCGGCCTTCAGCTTGCTCGCCATGCCGCCGATCGACAGTTGGTTGTCGTCCGTAGAGCCGGCCAGCTTGCGGATGGCCGGGGTGATCTTGCACACCAGCGGGATGCGGCCGGAAAGCTTGCCGTCCTTGACGTTGTGGAGGCCGTCGACGGTGGTGAGGATGACGGTCAATTTGCAGCGGGTCATGGCGGCCACCAACCCGGCGAGGGTGTCGTTGTCGCCGAATTTGAGCTCGTCGACCGAGATGGAATCGTTCTCGTTGATGACCGGCAGGATGTCCATGTCGAGCAGGGCGTTGATGCAGTTCAAGGCGTTGATATGGCGCTCGCGCTCGCGGAGGCCCAAGGCGGTGAGCAACAGCTGGCCCACGTGGAAGCCATGCTGGCGGGCGGCCTCCTCGTAAAGGTACATGAGCTTGCACTGGCCAACCGAGGCCAAGGCCTGTTTTTTCGAGAGCTGGGGGGGGCGCTTGTCGAGCTCTAGGGCCTTCATGCCCAAGCCGACGGCGCCGGAGGAGACGAGGATGACTTTGACGCCGCGGGCGCGGACGGCGGCGATTTGGGCGACGAGCTCGGGGATCCGCTCGGGGTCGGTGAGCAGCCGGGTGCCGACTTTCACGACAACCCGGTCGGTCTTGCCGATGGCCTCGCGGCGGGCTTGCAAGGAGGGGGTGCTCATTGGGGTTTCCGTGTCTGGAGGTATACGTGTTTGAGGGGGTGGTAGTCGAGCAAATTGGGCGTCCAGCCCTGGACGTCGGGATGGACGAGGCCGACGCGGGTGTAGAAGTAGATGGGGATGACGGGGAGCTGGTCCACGAGGATGGCCTCGGCTTTCTGGAAGAGGGCGAGGCGGGCGGCGGGGTCGGTGGTGGCGGCGGCGGCGCGGATGAGCTTGTCGTAATCGGGGCAGGACCAGCCGGAGCGGTTGTTGCCGCCGCCGGTCAGCCAGAGGTCGAGGAAGCTGTTCGGGTCGCAGTAGTCGCCGATCCAGCTGCCGCGGGAGATGTCGTAGTCGCGGCGGTTCTGGGCGTCGAGGCAGACTTTCCACTCTTTGTTGACCAGCTCGACGTCGACGCCGAGGTTTTGTTTCCACATGCGCTGGATGGCCTGGGCGACGAGTTTGTGGCCTTCGGAGGTGTTGTAGAGCAGCTCGATTTTACGCAGACCCTTGCCGTCGGGGTAGCCGGCCTCGGCGAGCAGGGCGCGGGCGGCTTTGTAGTCTTCTTTGAGCTTGGCCTCGGGGAGGTAGCCGCCGGCGCCGGGCGGGGTGAGGTTGAAGGCGGGGGCCTGGCCGCCTTGGGTGACGTTGCGCACGAGGCTGCCGCGGTCGATGGCCATGGCCAGGGCGCGGCGGACTTTCGGGTTGTCGAGGGGGGGGCGGGAACAGTTGACGAAGTAGAAATAGGTGCCGAGGTAGGGGCTGACGCGCAGTTCGGGGGCCTTGGCGTCCTGGTAGACTTTGACCTTGCTGGCGGGGACGGTCTCGGTGACGTGGAGCTGGCCGCCGCGGAAGGCGCGTTCCTCCGACTGGGCGTTGTCGATGGGGCTGAAGACCACGCCGTTGAGCCGGACGGCGGCGGCGTCCCAGTATTTGGGGTTCTTCTCCAAGGTGACGTTCTTGTTCATCTCCCAGCTTTTCAGGGTGAAAGGGCCGTTGCCGACGAAGTTTCCGGGGCGGGTCCAGAGGGTGCCGGGCTCGTCCATCTTGCCGAACTTCTCGATGGTCTTTTGTTGGACAGGTAGCCAGGAGTGGTGCGCCAAGAGCGAGAGGAAGTAGGGGACGGGGCGTTCCAAGGTGAGCTTGAGAGTGAGGGGGGCCTCGGCTTTGGCCCCGACCTGGGCGAAGTCCTTGAGCTCGCCTTTTTGGTATTTCTCGGCGTTGGCCAGGGGAAAGAGCATGTAGGCGTATTCGCCGCCGAGGGCGGGGGAGAGCATCCGTTTGAAGGAATAGACGAAGTCGGAGGCGGTGACGGGGGAGCCGTCGGACCAGACGGAGTTGTCGCGGAGGAGGAAGGTGTAGGTCTTGCCGTCGGGGCTGACGTCCCAGCTCTTGGCGACGGCGGGGACGGGGTTCAAGGTGGCGGGGTCGAGGGAGACTAGGCCTTCGAGCAGGGCGTAGACGATCCTGGCCTCGGGGACGCCGGTGATGACGTGGGGGTCAAGGTCCTTGGGCTCGGCGCCGTTGCCGAGCAGCAAGGTGCCGGACTTCGCGGCCTTGTCGGCGACGGTCTCCTGTTTGCCGCAGCCGCCGCAGAGCAGGACCAGGGCCGCCGCCAGCGGGGCGGCGTTGAACAACAGCTTGTCGATACGCATGGGCAACGTCAATCCAATCAAGTTGGTTAATGGAAATTCACGTTAAGTATAAAGTGCGGCGCGGCCATTTGCAAGCCTCGCCGGAGGCTTCTTTGTCTTTGCCGCGGCTTGTTTTGCGCATTGTCGGCGGGTATGCTATGGAAACAACAAGGGGGATTCATGCGAATAGCCGCGCTCGCGTTGTTTCTGGCGGTGTCGACAGTCACCGTGCAGATGGTCGATCAGGGCGATCCCCGGCGGTCGGCGGCGTTGGCTGTTCTGGAGAATGGCCAGCCGGTCCAGCGGCGGGATGCGTTGCGCTTCCTGCTGGACAACGCCAACACCGAGGCCGAGATGCAAAAGGTTGAACACGCGTTGTCCGTCAGGCTCAAGCTCACGGAGGAGGACGGCAACCTGGTGAGGGCCTACGCGCGGCGCCGGGGGACGAAGGCCAAGAAACTTGCGGACAACTTTATCTCTCGCCTCAAGGCAAGCTCCAATTACCCCCTACGCCTAAGACCCTTGCCCGTCTGGTTGGGGCAGCTGACCGCGGGCCCGGACTTGGACACACGGGTGGACGGCCTATTGTCCGGAGGGGGCAAAACGGATTTCTCGCGGGATGAGGCGTTCATGCGGACGTTGAAGGATCAAGCTCCGGGCGGCAACAGCTCCCGCTTCCTGTTGGAGACGGCGTTGCGGACTGACGACTTGGCGTTGCGCCTCAAGTTCATCGAATGCATCGAACCACACCAGAAGTTGGCGCCCTCCTTCTCCTCCCTCGCGGCGCTGTGGCGGCCGCTGCTGGCGGAGCCCAAGGCCGACGAGAACCATCGTGAACGCCTCCGCTCCCTGATCGTCTCGCGGTATGCCGGACAGGAATGGTCGGAACTGAATGGGCTGGTCGCAAGTTGCCGCCGCCTCCATGAGCGGGTGCAGGAGCTGGGCGAGGCCGTCATTGACGAAAAGCTCCACCTCGATTCCGTCCGGTTGGCGGATTTAGCGGGGCGGCTGGCCAAGGTCGAACCCAAGGATCTCGAGGCTTTCTCCGACCGCCTCCCCGTCGCGGAGCTGTTGGCTCTAGACGAAGTCCTTGGCCAGGACAAACAGTTGAACGCCAAGTTCCTGTCCTACGCCAACATCATCCGCGAGGTGTATGTCGCCCCGGAGCTGCGGGACAAAGAGGCTGGCTGGAAAAGCTTGAAGGGGACTCAGCTCACGCCGCTGGTCTGGACGCGTTTGCTCAAGGACGTCCAGGATGCACCCCATGAGAGGACGTATGGACACATCACGCGTCACGGCTGCCTACGCGGAGTCTCGTTGACCTTGGGCGAGTCTGGAACGTCCGAGCCCATTTCCAGACAGGAAAATGGCTTTTCGCTACTTGTCGTGTTGCAGACCAACGAACAGGATTATAGGTCATGCTTGCGATATCGCCAGATTGTCGCGAAAGGCGGAACGATCGCTCTCGATTCAGCGAAAGTAGTCAAATCCGGGTTTCCTCCGGAGCTTTTTTGGCGCCACGTGGAGGCGACATTCATGGACGGCCCCGCCATCGCGTTTGTGGATCTGCGGCTGGCTTGGAACAAGACCAAGCTGGAACTTTTGCCCCCGCCTACCGTTGTCCATTGAATCCGTGGCGGGCGAGGGTAGATTATGGCATGGTTTGGCCGTACGTCCAACAACAAAATCAGGAGTGGCAGATGAGCGGCACAGCGCGGAAGTCCACGGCTACGAAGGCAACGACTACAAAAGCCAAGGCGAAAGTCAAAGTTGAGGTTAAGGCTGAGGCGAAGAAACTCAGGGTGGCGTGCATCGGGGCGGGCGGCATCGCCGGAGCCCATCTCGCCGAGTACGCCAAAATGGCGGACGTCGAGATCGTCGGCCTCGCCGACCCCATCATGGAGTCCATGCTCAAGAAGGCCGAGCAATACAAGATCCCCGTCGAGAACTGCTTCACCGACTACAGCGAGATGCTGCGGAAAGTCAAGCCCGACGCCGTCAGCGTCTGCTCGCCCAACGGAGCCCACGCCGCCAACGCCGTCGCCGCCCTCGAGGCCGGCGCCCATGTCATCGTCGAGAAGCCCATGGCCATGAGCGCCAAAGAGGCCCAGCAAATGATCGACGTCGCCAAGAAACAACAGCGCAAGCTTGTCATCGGCTTCCAGCACCGTTACGACGGGCGCAGCGCCTTCCTCCGCGGCGCCGTCGAGAAGGGCGAGTTCGGCGACATCCTCTATGCCCGCGTCCAGGCGCTGCGTCGCCGCGGCATCCCCAACTGGGGCGTCTTCGGCCAGAAGGCCCTGCAGGGCGGCGGCCCCATGATCGACATCGGCGTCCACTGTCTGGAGATGTGTCATTTCGTCATGGGCTCGCCCCGTCCCGTCGCCGCCGTCGGCAACTGCTTCACCTACCTTGGCGACAAGCCCAGCGACGTCAAGTCCTCCTGGCCCAACTGGGACTGGAAGACCTACACCGTCGAGGACCTCGCCGTCGGCATGATCCGCTTCGAGAACGGCGCCATGCTCAGCATCGAGGCCTCCTTCGCCGCCCACATCGAGAAGGACCTCATGAACTTCAGCGTCATGGGCACCAAGGCCGGCGGCCAGTGGGACCCCTCGGCGATCTACACCGACCAGAACGACCACATGGTCAACGTCGCCCCCGCCTTCCTGCCCGGCAACGGCTGGGGCGGGATCTGGGTGCAGAAGATGCGCAACTTCGTCGAGCATTGCCTCTACGACAAGCCCACCCTCTGCCCCGCCGAGCACGGGCTGATGGTCCAGAAGATGCTCGACGCCATCTACGAGTCCGCCGCCAAAGGCGGCAAGGAAGTGGCGATCAAGTAAGTTGAAAAGGGCGGGCGGCGGAGCTTGTGGCTCCGTCGCCCGCGTTGTTGTTGGGCCCTACAGCGTCCCGCCTTCGACCATCTTTCCCTTTGGCCCTTGCAATTTGAAGGCGTAATCCTTCCACGCCGCCGGGACGGCGGGAGCGGTTTTGAAACTCCCGTCCGGCGAGACTTGCAGCAGCAGTTCGTTGACCGCCTGGACGTAGCTACCCTCCGCCGTGGTGAACCACGGATGGGCCCCTGTCTCGTGGATCTCGTAGATCTCGGAGAAGCACCCCGTGTCCGTCGCGGTGTCATGGAGCAGTTTGTAGGCCGCCTCGCCATCGCCGCGGCGGGCATGATAGATCGCCATCAACGCGGCATACCAGGCGCATAGCCCCTTGCCCACCGGGTACATGTTGCCAGCGCTGGCCCCCGCTTGGTTGAAGTCTTCTACCGCCGCCCGTTGTTTCGGATCGTCCAAGGGCAACGCCGGATATGGGAACGTCCCACTGAAGACGGCCACACTCTTCTGTTCGCAACCAGGATGCGGCAGATATTTCGCGCCGTCGTGAGGCAGGGTCGTCCGGAGGCCTGCCGCCAACTGCCGCCAAGTGGCCGACGGCCCCGCGTCGACGCCGAGCGCGTCCGCGGCCCGCGCCGCCGCATCGAAGGTGGCGATAACGCCGCAACTGGTCATGAAAGCGTTCTCGCGTCCGGCCCCGAGCCGTTCCAAATCGGTGCATTTGCCCACGATCACCGAACCGTCCAGGCGGTGGTGGACCGACATCAACTCGTAATAGCGGGCGCAGGCCTTGATGACCGGATAGCCCTTGTCCCGCAAAAAGTCCAGATCGCCGGAGAAAAGATAGTCATCGGCGCATTCCATGGCTATGTTCGCCATGTGGAAGATGTGTTCAAGCCAGAAACCGGGGGGGGCGCCCTCCTTGCCGTTTTCCAACGTCTCCCAAGGGTAGAGCGCGGCGCCGTTCTCCACGCCGGGGAAGTAGCGCGAGGCCCGTTGCAGGGCGCTATCAAGGCCGGCACACCGGAACTCCGGGACTTTCCGCGCCGCGTCCAGATGGCCACTGCTGACGATTCCCCGGTAGGCGAAATATTCGTCAAAGCCGAAAAAACGCCCGTGCCAGTGGGTGTCCTGCAAGCCGACCGGGATCGACCATTTGGTCGACGAGATCCGCAAGTGGTACTGCGCGGTGTAGTAGGCCTCCTGCATCCTCTGGTCGGGGAGGCGGACATAGGACTCGTCCCAGTAGGCCTTCCAGGCGGAGCGGTGGGAGGCGAACAGGGCGTCGAAGTCCCAAACGCCGTCTGGCTGGTCGAAGGCGAGGATCACGGTGAACTCGCGGGCGTCGCCGCGCAACGCGCCGTCCCCGGCGGGCTTGAGCGCGTCCGACCACAGGGTGACGACGCCTTGGTATTGCCCTTCGTCGACGTTGTAATGGATCTGGCCCCCCTCATGGCGAAGCCACATCCGCTTAGGCTGCCCCGGCTGGTATTTGAAGGTGAAATCGACCTTGTCGCCGCCAGTGATCCGTTTACGGATGGCGATGACGTCGCGTTCGAGATGGCAGAAGACTTGGGTCTCCACCGTCATGCCGTTCCGGTGCTCGCAGCGAGTCTCGACGACGGCGGCGTCCGTGTCGAGCGTCTGGCTCCAGTCCGTGACTTCCCCGGCCCCGGCGAGCTCGTGCTCGAACCAGCCGAACGGCACCAACGAGTGGGCGGTGTTGTCGTAGCGGAACCCGGCGCGGCGGATGCCAGGGACGAGGCCGTGGCCGTAGTCCTGCTGGAACATCGCCCCTTGGTTGTCGATCTGGAAGCCCAGGCTCCCGTTGCCGGCCACGACCGGGGCGTAATGCTGTCCGGCCGCCTTGAGGTTGTCGCAAGTGATGCGCATGGTCGTCTCCTTGTTTTGCTATGGCTGACAATAGCTGGAAGCGGCGGTTGAAACAACGCCTGCCGGCGATATGATATATGGAATACAATCAAAACCTATATGGATATCGGTGACGACATGGGCGTGTCTAAGCGGCATATGGAAGTGGATTTCTCTCAAAACGACCTTTGGGAGCTGTCGCGGCTGGGCGACTGGCCGCTCTATCCCTTTTGCGTCGAGGAGGTGATCCGGCATGTGCCCACCTGGTTCCGCGAGGAGCGCAGCTGTTTCATGATGCTGGTCTTCCTGCTGTCCGGGCGGATGAACTACCGTTGCGCCGGGGCGACCTACGGGCTCGTCCCGGGGAAGCTGCTGGTTTTGCCGCTGGGCGTCGCTTACGCTTTTGAATCGGAGACCACGGGGGGCGCCTACCACAAGATGGTTTTGGAGCTCAAGGGCGTCCATGTGGCGTCGGTGGCCGAGACGCTGGGGCTGAACCAGGTGAAGTTGCTCGACTACCCGGACGGCGCGGGCTTGGCGGAGCGGCTCCGGGCGCTGGGCGCGTTGGTCCGTGGCCAACGGGAGGAGGACATCCCCGCGCTGATGGGCAAGACCTACGAGTTGCTCAACGAGCTGTCGCTGCTGGGGCGGGAACGCTCCAAGGACTCGCGGCTGCTGGCGACGGCGCAGGCGCGGCTGGAGAGTCGTTTGGAGGAGCCGCTGTCCACGCCGCGACTGGCGGCGGAGTTGGGGATAAGCGTCCCGACCCTCAACCGCCTATTCCGCGACGGACTGGAGACCTCACCCCAGAAATTCCGGACGGCAAGGCGGATGGCACATGCGCTGGAGTTATTGGAGAACAGCTCCTATTCGGTGAAGGAGGTGGCGGGACGGGTGGGGTATTGCAACCAATTCTATTTCGCCAACGAGTTCCGGCGTCAGGTGGGACGTTCCCCAAGCTCATGCCGGAGAACGTGAGCCTGACCTGCGGCGCAGTAGCAGATCCCAGCCGGGGCCACGGTGGCCTAGACGGCGCAACGCGTCGAGCTTGTCCTGGTCGCGGCCCCACGGGTAGACCCACTCCGGACGCCCGGCGAACGCCGCCAACAAACGCCGCTCCAACCATTCCCGATCAATAGATGGCGAGACGTACTCGAACGGCTCCAACAAATCGTTCCCGGCGTCGAGCAAGCCCTCCCCAACGGCGATGTCCCGCATCCTGGTTCCAGGATAAACCCTCACCCCGACCGTGGCGAAAACCACCGCCCGCCCCAACCGCTCCAGATTGACGAGGCCCTCCTCCACCGTGGCGGCGATCTCGCCGGGGCCGCCGAAAATCACGAAATGGGCGTTGGCCACCCCCGCAGCCGCGAACCTGGCGTTGGCGTCCAGGACGGTCTCCCAGTCGAAACCTTTGCCCAAGCCGCGCGCCGTGGCGGCGCTGGCGGCGTCCGTCCCCCATTCCGCCGCTTTCAAGCCCGAGTCCCGGAGCAACGCCACCTCGACGTCCGTGAACTTCGCCGGACGGAAATACGCCGTCCAGGAGACGCCCAGACGCCGCCGGACCAACTCGGCGGCGACGTCCAGATATCGCCCATCGGCGTCGTTGAACACGGCGTCGGTGAAAAAGAAGTAGTCGGCCTTGAGTTCCCGATAGAGAAATTCGATCTCGTCGACGACATCGACCGGGTCGCGGTGACGGTAGGCCTCGCCCTCCAGCGCGGGATAGGAGCAGTAGGCGCAACGGTGGGGACAGCCGCGTTTGGTCTGGACGCCCAACAAACCGCCCTCGGCCCAGTAGCGTTCCGCCAGAACGTTGTCGCGGCCGGCGAAAGCGAAGTCTTTGACTACAGCCCGTACCACGCCTTGGGGGCGGACGCCCTTGTCGAAGGCGTCGGCTATTTGGCGCATGGCCTCCTCGCCCTCGCCGACCACGCCGCAGTCCGCTCCGGTCCGCGCCAGCAGCGCCTCCGGGAACAACGAGAACGCCGAGCCGCCCAGAACCACCGGGGCGTCGAGGGCCGCCTTGAGCTCCGCCACCAGCCGGACATAGGCTTCAACTTGGCCGTCGACGTTGCGCAAGGACAGCCCGACGAGGTCCGGAGCGCGAGCTTTGGCGGCGGCGACAAGGTTCCCGGCGCCGCGGCAGTCGAGCTCGACCGCCTCGTGCCCGGCGCGGCGCAAGGCGGCTCCGACCATCGCCATCCCCAGCGGATAGACCGGATAGGGATCCTCGCGAAGGTTGCAGGAGATTAGCAGTATTTGGGCCATGGTCGTTCCTCATGCGTCAGCGTTGACTTTCCTACCAGGCGGCGCGAATGTCAAACCATTTCCCGGCGAATTCCCTCCGATTCGCATGGCTCGGAGGGGCTTGGGCGTGTATATTGCGCCATGAACTCTTTGGAAGAAGCTTTACAACGAGGCCAGGAGCAACCGCGCTTCCTGCCCATGACCATGGCGGAACTGCGCAAACTCGGCTGGGACGCCGTCGACGTGCTGCTCGTCAGCGGCGACGCCTACGTCGACCACCCCTCCTTCGGCCCGGCGGTGATCGGCCGCGTCCTCTTGGCCGCCGGGTATCGCGTCGGGATCCTCGCCCAACCCGACTGGACCCGCCCCGACAGCTTGCGGACGCTCGGACGCCCCCGCCTCGCTTGCGCCGTCAGTTCCGGCAACATGGACTCCATGGTCAACCTCTACACCGCCGCCCGCCACCTGCGGACCGAGGACGCCTATTCCCCCGGTGGAAAAACCGGCCTCCGTCCGCCCCGCGCCCTGACCGTCTACGCCAACCTCGCCCGCCAGGCCTTCCCCGGACTCCCGGTGGTCATCGGCGGCATCGAGGCCAGCATGCGCCGCCTCGTCCACTACGACTACTGGCAGGACAAGCTCCGCCCCTCCGTCCTGGCCGACACCAAGGCCGACGCCCTGGTCTTCGGCATGGGCGAACTAGCCGTCGTCGCATTGCTCGACGCCCTCGCCCAAGGAACGCCGTTGGCTGGAATCCCCGGCGTCGCCCGGCTGCTCGGCAAGAAGGAGGCCGAGGCCTTCGACCGCTCCAGTTGCGCCGTCCTGCCCTCCTTCGAGGAGATTTCCGCTTCCCCCCCCGCTCTGCTCGCCGCCCAAAAACTGATTGAGGCGGAGATGAACCCCCATTGCGGCAAGCGGCTGTTCCAGGGACATGGCGACCGGGCAGTTTTGGTCGAGCCCCCCGCCGCCCCGCTATCCCAAGCGGAGCTGGACGCGGTATATTCCTTGCCGTTCAGCGGCCTGACGCACCCGTCGTACCATGAGAGCGTCCCGGCTTTGACCATGATCCAGAACTCGGTGACCTGCGTCCGGGGCTGCCCCGGCGGCTGCGCCTTCTGCGGCCTGGGTTTGCACCAGGGGCGTTTCCTCAGCAGCCGGAGCCGCGGCTCGGTGCTGGCGGAACTGGGGCGCCTGACGGACTCGCCAAGTTTCAAAGGCACGGTCAGCGACCTGGGCGGCCCCAGCGCCAACGCCTACGGGCATGCCCCGAAAGACCCGGCCCTCTGCGCCAAGTGCCACCGCTCCTCCTGCCTTTCCCCTGAACTCTGCCGCAACTACGGCGTGGACGAGGAGCCCATGTTGGCGTTGCTCCATGACGCCGCCGCGACGCCGGGGGTGAAACATCTGTTCATCAACTCCGGTTTGCGGCTCGACTTGGCGATGCGCCAGAAACGGCTCACCGCCGAGATCATCAAACGCCATGTGTCGGGGCACCTCAAAGTCGCCCCGGAACATCTCTCGGACAAGGTGTTGCGCCTGATGCGCAAAAACCCCAGCAAAGATTTCCTGGACTTCCTTGACTTCTTCGCCAAGACGAGCGCGGCGGCGGGCAAAGAGCAGTACGTGCTCCCGTATTTCATGGCGAACTTCCCGGGCTGCGACGACCGCGACATGGCGGAGCTGGAGGCGTTCCTGGACGCGCGCGGCTGGACCCTGCGCCAATGCCAAGACTTCATGCCGTTGCCGATGACCATGGCCGCGGCGATGTACCATTCCGGTCTCGCCCCCGACGGCAATCCTATTGTGGTCAACAAGGGATTGAAAGCCCGCCGCGAGCAGCTCGACAGCTTGAAGCGGGATCGTTCCGGCCCGCGGCGGCGGTAGTTCGGCGTCTACACCGGGGGGCATATCCGGTTTATGAACTCAAGGGCGGGGACCATCGCGGGTCTATCCATGCCATGCCCATAGCCCTGGAGCTCGAAAAGCGTGCAGTCTTGGTGCCCGTTGAGCTTGAGCATGCGGAGCAGGTAGGCGTTCTCCTCGTAGCGGCCGAATAGCTCCTTTTCGCGGTCGCCGGTGACCAGCAGTATCGGGGGGGCGTCGCCCCGCGCATGGTAGATCGGCGCGAGCTCGTCAATGATGGCGGTCGTGCTGGGGATGCCTCGTTCCTCCCTGATCGTGAAGTGGGTGATGGCATGGCCGCTAAGGGGGATCAGGCCCACGATCTTGTTGGCGTCGACCCCGTGCTTGGCGAGCAGCGTCTTGTCCAGCCCGACCATGGACGTCAGATAACCGCCCGCGGAATGGCCGCTCACGAAGATCTTGTCGGGGGAGCCGCCGTATTGGGAGATGTTGTTGAACGTCCAGGCGACGGCCGCCGCCGCGTCGTCGATCGCCTCGACACACTTCACCCCCGGGCTGAGGCGATAGTTGACGGCCACGATGGCGACACCGCTGTTGAGCATCTCCGGGAAATACTTCTCGCCCTCGTAGATCCCGCCGCCGTGGAACCAGACCACCGTGGCGAAGCCCGTCCGGTTCGCGGGATGGTAGACGTCCACTTTGCAGCGCTCAAGCATATAGGGCGTCGCTCCGGGCCCCGTCCGGTAGGGGATGTCCGTCTCGGTCTTGTAAACGATTTTAGTATCGTCCTGACAACACGCCTCAGGCGCCAAGGAACCAGTCGCGCTCATGTGCTCTTTCCTTGTGATATTGTATACTGTATACAATATTATAATGTAGTCCGGCGTCTTGTCAAGGGGGCGCGGCACAAATCCTCCTGATTCGTGTCCGGCGCCCACGCCCATAGGGTGGCGGTCTTTCCGACGCGGAGCGTCATTGCTTGGCTGGGGTTTAGGGCGGGAACAACGGCGGAGTCATGGGTTCTTCCCGCTGGCTTCCGGTCCCCCCGGATCATTCCGCTTCGTGGTTCGGGGGAGCGGAAGCATGGTGGTTGGACGCCGGCTCGTGGCCGTTGTTCCGACTCTCGACGATCAGGTGGGCGAGCTCGTCGTTGTTGGCGAGGATGGCGAGGTTGAGGGCGGTCTGGCCGTCGGAGTTGACGAGGTCGAGCTTGGCGCCCCGCGCGATGAGGAGCTTGGCGATCTCGTCCTGGTGTTCGTTGATGGCCCACATCAGGGGGGTCATGCCGTCGTTGTCGGAATCGTTGAGGGCGGCGCCGTTCTCGACAAGGGCGGCGGCGATCTCGAAGCGTTTGCCGAAGTAATTGCGGTCGAAGCTGGTGCGTTTGTCCTGAATGCAACGGATGAGCGGCGTCCAACCGTCGTCGTCGCGGGCGTTGAGGTTAGCGCCGCGCTTGATCAGGAAGAGAACCATCTCGTACTGGTCTTTGACAATGGCGGAATAGAGGGAGCCTTCGAGGTCGCTGCTCGCCTGCCCCGCGTAGGGCTCCGGGGAGGAGCAGGAACAGAGGGCCGTCAGCAGCGCCGCGGCGGCGAGTCGCATGGAACGTGTACAGCTCATGGTTGTGTCCCTTCAGCCTTAAAGATAGGCCCTCAACACGCCGCTTTCAAGGAGAAGTTCGGAGTTCGGAGTTCGGAGTCGGGAACAATGCCAAGAAACACGGGACGGGCGTCGATTGGAATTCTTTCAACTCCGAACTCCGAACTCCGAACTCCGAACTTCTTCCTCAATCTTTCGCCTCCAGGGCGATGAGCTTGGAGTCGCTTAGGTGGTGGAGCATGCGCAGCCCGATGTCGAAGGCCTGGGGCTCGGAGCTCTTCTCGCGTGGCAGATGCCATTCGCTGGGCTTGGAGGTGATGGCGACCCTGGGGTGGAGGGCGACGAGGTCATGGTTGTTGGCGAGGTTCTTGATGATCTCGCTAGTCAGGGTGGTTTCGGCCTTGAGGTAGACCTCGCCCTTGGCGTCAAGGAGATCGCACGTGAGGATCATGCCGGGGCGGAGCATGCGGATGGGGATGTTGTTGCCATAGTAGTCCATGTCGGAGTCGTTGAGCGTATGGGTGAGGAATACCTCGACGAGTTTGGCGTCGAGGACGCTGCCGGCCATGGCGATGAGTTTGTCCTCGATCTGGTGTCGTTTGGGGACGACCTGGTTGTCGCCGGGGCTCATGAGGAAATCGAAGGTGTCGGTGACGGCGATGAGTCTGGCGCCAAGGGGTATCTCCTCGCCTTTGAGGCCGGCGGGATAGCCGGAGCCGTCGATGTTCTCGTGGTGGCATTTGACGATGTTGGCGATGTCGCCGAAGTCGGGGATCTCAGCGAAGATCCGGGCGCCGATGCTGGGGTGGCGCTCCAAGAGCAGCGTCTGCTCGGACTGGCGGAACTCGCCGGCCAATTTGCCGGAGAGGGCGATTTTGCCGATGTCGTGGAGGAAGGCGGCGATCTCGATGTCGTTGATCTGCGTCGGGGGTAAGTCGAGGTCGCGGGCGAGGCGGCGGCTGAAATAGGCGACGCGCTTGCCATGGCCGCGGAGCTCGGGGACGTGCATCTCCATGATGCCGGAGAGTGTCTCGACGACGCCGCAGAAGAATTTCGCCAGACGCCCGGAGGCGTCGCGCAACTCCTTGGTGCGCTCGTCGACCAAGGTCTCCAGGTCGCTGTTGAGGGCCTTGAGCTCGCGGTTCTGCTGGCTGACGATGTCGGTGAGCTCGCGGTTGCGGGCGGTCAGGGCGTGCTGCTCCAGGCAACGGCGGATGGTCAACTTGACCTCCTCGTCCATCCAGGGCTTGGCCATGAACTTGTAGACATGCCCGTCGTTGATGGCGGCGAGGATCGACTCGATGTCCGCGTAGCCGCTGAGCATCACCCTCGCGGTGTCCGGCCAGCGCTCGCTGATGCGCTTGACCAGCTCCACCCCGGACATGCCGGGCATGCGGGCGTCGCTGATCACCAGCTCGATTTTTCGGTGCCCGAGCACCTCCAGGGCCTCCTGCCCGCCGGGGGCGCAGAGCACCTCGTAAGGCTCGTTCATCAAGAGACGGCGCAGGGCGTTGAGGACGTTGGGCTCGTCGTCCACCAACAGCACGGTTTGTTCCTTGGAGAGGGCGACGCCCACCTCCCGCATCCCGTCGCGGGCGGCGGCGAGCTTGTTGGAGACCTCGGCCATGGAGGCGGGGCGGTCCTCGGGGCGTTTGGCCATACAGCACTCGGTGACGAGGCTGTCGAGATCCTTGGGGATGTCGGGGCAGAGCAGCCGCAACGACTTGGGCAATTCTTTCTTGTGCTTGTTGAAGAGCTCCATCATGTCGCCGCCGGCGAAGGGGGGGACGCCACTGATGAAATGGTATAACGTCACCCCGAAAGAGTAGATGTCCGAGCGCGCCGTGGCCTCGGCCCCCTCGAAGATCTCCGGGGCCATGTAGATGGGGGTGCCCTTGATTGCCTCGTCGCGATCGTTTTTTATCTCCTCGTTGATGACGGAGGAGATGCCGAAGTCGGTCAGCACCGCCTTGCCGCTCTCGCCGACGACCATGATGTTGCCCAGCTTGACGTCGCGGTGGAGGATGCCGTTCTTGTGGAGGCATTCCAGGGCCGAGGCCATCTCCAGCCCGACGGCGAAGACCGTCTTCAAGTCGGGCCGGCCCTTGGAGATCAGGTATTTCTCCAAGTTAAGCCCGTTGATGAAGTCCATCACCACGTAGGGGCAGCCGTTGTGCTGGCCCATGTTGTGGAACCTGACGATGTTCGGGTGCTTGACCCGGGACATGATGTTGATCTCCTCGACGAAACGGTCGATCACGTCCTTGATTTCGGAGGCGTGCTTGGTAAGCAGCTTGATGGCGAAGACCTCGTTGCTGTCGCGCTCTAGGGCCTTGTAGATCACCGAGTACTTGCCCCAGCCCAAGGAGTCGAGCACGTAGTAGCGGTCGATCTGGTCGCCGATGTGGGGCAGGCGGTAGTCGTCCATGCCCGTGCCCTCCAACGCGGCGCCCTGGATCTGGTTGCTCCGGTCCAGGAGGAACTCGATCCGCGACACCAGCTCGGCGGGCGAGGTCAGGTGCTTCGACAGGAAGTCGTCCGCCCGGCCCTCCACCAAGCGCAGCTCGATATTGTCCAGACCGTAGCCCAGCATCATCAGCACGATGGTGTCGGGGAAGGAGTCCTTGATGTGGCGGCAGAGGCTGAAGCCGTCGGCGTCCGGCAGCGTGGCGTCCAGGATCACCACGTCGGGGGCCTTCATCAGCGTGGTGGTGGTGCCAGGGGGCGAGGCCACGAGCTTGAGCTTCGCCGACGCCTCCGCCCCGCTTCCGGCCACATAGACGTTCTTGAAGCCTTTGCGGAAAAGGGCCTGCTTCGCCACGGACACGATCCGCTGGTCGCTGTCGACGACAAGTATGGAGGCCTTCAGTTTCTCGATCATCTCGCCGCTCCCGCAATCCCCTGGCACCGCGGCGCCGTCTGGCGCCCCTCGCCATGAGTCTATACCCCTCGGCGGACAAATTCAAGGCCGCGCCCCTTTTGAACCATGCCGAAATCGGCGTTCGTCCCTTGGAAAAAACCAGGAAAGCGGCTATCTTGACACGGTTCGGGAAATGTCCAGGGGACGGGGTCCGCAGCGCGACAAAAAACTGTTTTGAAAGGGATATCGCCATGGGAGAGAAATACGCCGCCATCGATTTGGGAGCCTCCAGCGGGAGGGTGATCGTCGGGGAGATCGCCGGGGGCTCGTTGAGCTTGGCCGAGGTGCACCGCTTCTCCAACGGGCCGGTCAAATCCGGCGACTCGCTGTTCTGGGACATCGACGGGCTCTTCCGCGAGATCAAGACCGGGCTCAAGAAAGCCTGCGCGGCGGCCACGCTCTCCGGCGTCGCCATCGACACCTGGGGCGTCGACTACGCGCTGCTCGGCAAGAAAGGCTTCGTCCGCCCGCCCTACCACTACCGCGACGCCCGCACCACCCCCATGCCCGAGAAACTCTTCGCCCAAATCCCCCCCGAGGAGCTCTACGCCCGCAGCGGCATCCAGTTCATGGCGCTAAACACTATCTACCAACTCCTGGCCCACCAGCTCTCCCACCCCGCCGACCTCGACGGCACCACCATGCTCATGGTCCCGGACGCCCTCACTTACATGCTCAGCGGCCACGTCGGCGCCGAATACACCGAGGCGAGCACCTCGCAGTTGATCGACCCCGCCACCGGCGGCTGGAACTTCGAGCTGATCGACCAGATCGGCTTGCCCCGGGGCATCTTCCCGGCGATCTCCCCCCCCTGCTCCGCCGCCGGGACCATCCGCGAGGAGCTGCGCAAGGAGCTCGGCTGCGGCGCCGTGCCGGTCTTCAAGATCGGCAGCCATGACACCGCCTCGGCGGTCGCCGCCGTCCCCGCCGAGACCGGCGCGGGCGACTGGGCCTATTTGAGCTGCGGCACCTGGTCCTTGCTCGGCGCCGAGCTCGACCGCCCCGTGGTCAGCGAGGCCGCCCGCCAGGCCGGCTTCACCAACGAAGGCGGCCTCAACGGCAAAATCCGCTTCCTCAGCAACATCAACGGCCTCTGGATCATCCAGGAGTGCCGCCGCCTCTGGAACGAGAACGGCAAGGACTACAGCTTCTCCGACCTTGAGAAGCTCGCCCGGACCGCGGCCCCCCAAACCTTCCTCATCAACCCCAACAACCCCCGCTTCTTCGCCCCCGAGAACATGCTGACCGAGATCCGCAAGTCCTGCGAGGAGAACGACCAAGGCAAGATCGTCGACGACGCCGCTGTCGCCCGTTGCGTCCTCGATTCCCTCGCCCTCTGCTACCGCGACAAGCTCGACACCATGGCCAGCTTGCTCAACAAGCGCTTCCAACGCCTCCACGTGGTGGGCGGCGGCTGCAAGAACTCCTTGCTCATGCGCCTGACCTGCGACTGCGCCGGCGTGCCCGTCACCGCCGGTCCCGACGAGGCCACCGCCATCGGCAACCTCATCGGCCAAGCCATCGCCTCCGGCGAGATCCCCTCGCTGGCCGCCGGCCGCGACATCGTCCGCCGCTCCTCCCTGACCAAGGAGTTCATCCCCGACAAGGCCGCCGCCGCTCAGTGGGAGCAGTCTTTCAAGAAGTTCAAGAAGCTGCCTTGAGCCCGCGATGAACACTCTGGTCCTGACCGACATCCACGGCGACTTGCCGGCGTTGGCGCGGCTCGCCAAGCTGGACTTGAAGCCCGACTTGCTGCTCGTCTCCGGCGACCTCACCCATTTCGGCGGGGCGGCCGAGGCGGCCATAGTCGTCGCCGCGCTCCGGGGCGTCTGCCCGGAGCTGCGCGCCGTGGCCGGAAACTGCGACCTCCCCGAGGTCGAGGGCTATCTCAGTTCCGAGGGGATCGACCTGCACTCGCGGGTTGAAACCCTCGGAGGCGTCGTCTTCGCCGGGCTCGGCCGCGGTCTGGCCAGCCCCTTCAAAACCCCCAACGAGGTCTCCGACTCGGACTTCGCCGCCGCCTTGGACGACATCGCCCAAGCGTTGCCGGCGGGCCAACCCTTCGTGTTGCTGGCCCACCAGCCGCCGTTGAACACCCTGAACGACGCCTTGACCAACGGTCTGCACGTGGGCAGCGGCAGCGTGCGTGCGTTCATCGAGAAGCGGCGGCCACAGGCGGTCTTCTGCGGTCACATCCACGAGGCGGTGGGGGTGGACCGCTCGCTGGGGATGGAGATCGTCAACCCCGGCTCGGCCAGGGACGGCCACTACGCCATGGCGACCTTCGAAGCCGGGCGCCAGCCCCAAATCACCCTGTTTTAAAAAAGTAACCGGGTCCAGGTCGAAGACCTGGTCGCCCCCGCCGGCGACGGAGGCGGTCGCCGCAGGCGAAAGGTTTTTATCAAGGGCGGCTTCGCCGCTTCGCCTCCGGCGGCCAGTCGAACACAAACACAAGGGCTATGCTCAACATGAACCTTCGCAAACTCATTTTGCCGCTGGCGGCCCTCTGTATGAGCCTGACGCTCCGTTCCGAGAACGAGGGTCATCGGCTCGGGGGCGACGTCTTCCCGCCGGAGAACACCCTGAAATGCTATAAAAAAGCGTTGGAGCGCCTGCAAGCGAAACCCAGCTTCGACTACGCCGAGTGCGACCTCCAGGAAACCAAGGACGGCAAGATCGTCGTTTTCCACGACACCGACGGGATTGGCCGCATGGTTCCGGACACCCGCCACAACCGCGGCGTCTTGGCGGCTCCGCTGAAAGCCAAGCCTTTCGCCACCGTCACCCTCCAGGACTTGACGCTGGACCAGGTCCAAAGCCTGGAGCTGGCCGACGGCGCCCAAATCCCGACGCTCGCGGAAGTCCTGAAAAAATCCGTCGACTGGAAACTCAAAAAACCGCTATTGCTGGAAATCAAGCTTTTCCTCACCGACGCATGCCGAACGGAGCTGCTCAAGGCCGTCGCCGCCTATAAAAAAAACTTGGACGTCAATTTCATGGCCACCCCGAAGAACTTCGAGGTGTCATTCCCGGAGCTCGACAAATGGCGGCCGCTGTTCACCGCGCATGGCTTCAAAGTGTACACTGACGTGAAGCCGAAAACCGACAAATACGATTTGCTGAACCAAGGCGGCGGCAAAGACGCCACCGCCTCCCCCCACGCCAACGAGCTGACCGTGGTGACCTACACCGGCAAAGAAAAGAACTCCGGGACCAACAAGTTGGACATCTACGTGGCGATCAACGGCGACGAGAAGTTCAAGCTGGACAACCGCGGCGTCAACGACTTCGAGCCCGGGGCGGTGGATGTCTTCAAAGGCCTGAAGTTCAAGTGCAAGCCCGACGAGATCGAGAAGTTCACCCTCATGGTCGAAGGCGGCAAGGACGCCTGGGAGCTGACGCAAGTCGAGTTCGCGGTCAAGGTGGACGGTGTCGCCTTGACGCCCGTCGTCTTCAAACGCAAGGTCTGGCTATCCACGGAAAAGACCGATCGTAAAGCGAGGGACAAGAAGGATTTCTTCCTCAAGGGCAAGCTTCGCCTTCCCGAAGGGATCGTCGCGAAATAAGTTTTACAAATAGCAATGGTCCAGGTCGAAGACCTGGTCGCCCCCGCCGGCGACAGAGGCGGTCGCCGCAGGCGAAAGGTTTTTCTCAAGGGCGGCTTCGCCGCTTTGCCTCCGGCGGCCAGGCTTCCGCGCCTGGAGACGGCCAGCCTAACGCTGGGCGCCACAGATGCTTCGCATCCTCTCCGGCTTCGCCGGGGCAAGGTGAAATTTATTTCGCCCCGAGCTGGTCGGCGAACTGCTTCACCAGCTCGTCGGCCTTGGCCTGGGTGAGCGCCTCGGCGAAGACGCGGACGACCGGCTCGGTGTTGGAGGCGCGGATGAGCATCCAGGCGTCGTCCCAGTCGAGCCGGAGGCCGTCGATGGTGAGGGGATGGGCGTCGGCGTATTTGGCGACCAGCCGCCGCAACGCGTCCACCGCCGTCGAGGCCGGGCAAGGGACTTTGGCGCAGGAACTGTGGTAACGCGGGATGGCGTCGAGGATCTGCTTGAGGCTTTTCCGGCGCGACGCCATCATTTCCAGGATCAACGCCATGCCCGTGAAGCTGTCGCGGCAGGGATGCACGGCCGGGAAGATGACTCCGCCGCTGCCTCCCTCGCCACCGATCACCGCCTTTACCGCGAGCATCTTGCTGGTGACGTTGATCTCGCCCACCGGGGTGAGGTGCACCGGGCAGTTGTACTTGGCGGCGACGTCGTTGACCGCTTTGGTGGTCTGCACGTTGACCACCACCGGGCCGGGCGTCTTGGACAACACGTGCTCGGCCGCTAAAACCACGGAGTATTGTTCCCCGATGGGGACGCCGTCCGCCCCGACCACCACGATGCGGTCGGCGTCGGGGTCCTGGGCGAAGCCGATGTCGCAGCCCCGCTCCACCACGGCCTTGGAGAGCTCCCCGAGGTTCTCGGGGATGGGCTCGGGCTTGCGGCGGAAAACCCCGTCGGTCTCGTCGAAGAGGGCCACTACCTCGCAGCCGAGCTCCTCCAGGAACGCGCGGCTGTGGAAAGCCCCCGCGCCGTTGCAGCAGTCCACCGCCACTTTCAGTTTGGCCTCGCGGATCACCGCCACGTCGATTTGTTTGAAGATGCGGCCCTTCAGGACGTCGAAAGCGTTGTCCACCACCCGGACGTTGCGGAAGTCGTCCTCGTGGACGTAGTTGCGCTCGGGCTGGTTGTAGATGTCGAGCAGTTCGGCGGCCTCGTTGTAGTTCAGGAAGATGCCAGAGGCCCCGACGAACTTTAGGGCGTTCCACTCGGCGGGATTGTGGCTGGCGGTGATGGCGATGCCGCCGTTGGCCTTGTACTCGTCGACCATCACCTGCACCGCGGGGGTGGGGGCCACGCCGATGAGCACTGGCTGGCAGCCCACGGAGAGCAGCCCCGCCACCACGGCGCGTTCGAACATCGGGCCGCTGGGCCGCGTGTCGCGCCCGACGATCACCCGCCCGCCCCCAACGTACTCGCCGAAGGCGGCGGCGAAACCGGCCACCAGCGGCGGTGTCAAGGAGTCGCCCACCGTGCCGCGCACCCCGCTGACACTGACTTTCAAGTTCACCCGCGCCATTAGCCCACCAACCTTTCCAGCAGCCCGCGCACCAGCAAGGCGCGGTCCTCGGCCTGTTCCTTGGAGTTCCATTCCACGACCATGCGGACGAGCGGCTCGGTCATCGAGGCCCGCAAATGAATCCAGCCGTCGGGCCAGTCGAAACGCAACCCGTCCTCCTCGTTGACGAGGGCGTCGGGGAACTGGCTCCGGAGCTTGTGGAGCATGGTGTAGGCGTGCGAGGAGCTCGTCCGGATGCTGCGCTTGACGATATGATAGCGCGGCAAGGCGGCGGCGAGCTCGGCGGAGCTGGCCCTTTTCCGGGCCATTGCCTCGAGGACCGCCCCCATGACCATGAAGTTGTCGTAGCCGGGGATGTGCCCGGCGAAGGCGGCGCTGCCGCTGCCGTCCCCGGCAAGGGCGGCGCCCAACTCGAACATGCGGTCGATGATGAAGGCCTCGCCGACCTTGGTCTTGAAGAGCTCGCCCTGATGGCGGACGACGACCTCGTCGAGAGTGCGGGTGGTGCACCAGTTGGTCACCACTTTGCGGCCCGGCTTGCCGGCGAGGATCTGGTCGGCGACCAAGGCGACGGTGTATTCCTCGGAGAGGGTCTCGCCGGCGCTGGTGACGATGGAGGCGCGGCTCATGTCGGAGTTGAAGACGAACCCGATGTCGGCCTTGAGCGGCTTGAGCACTGAGTGCACTTGCATGGCGCTGCGGGGCCGGGGCTCGGGGTCGTGGGGCAGGATCCCTGAGAGCTCGCAGTTGATGGCGATCAAGCGGATGCCCAGCCGCGAGGCGAACTGGTCGGCGACCAGGGAGCCGGAGCCGTTGCAGAAGTCGGCGACGACGTTGAAACCACCCCCGGCGATGGCGTCGACGTCGAGCTGGGCGCAGAGGCGGTCGAGGTAAGCCTCCCGGACGCGGGGGGGGACGGGGCGTTCCTTGCCGACGCGGTCCCAGCGTTGGAGGCCGTAGCGGCGGCTGTGGTAGATGTCGAGCAGCTCCTGCAAGCGGATGTTGGTGAAGAAGGCGCCGCTGGCGGTGAGGGGGATGAGGGCGTTCCAGCCTTTGGGGTGGTGCCCGGCGCCGATGAGCAGCCCGCCCGCGGCCTGCAAGTGGGGGACGGCGAAGTGCATCTCGGGGGCGGAGATGACGCCCATGTCGAGCACGTCGCAACCGCAGCTGAGCAAAGCGGAGATGGCGGCGTTGTGGAACATGCAGGAGGAGACGCGGGTGTCATGGCCGACCACCACGGCGCCGCCGTCGAGGTAAGTGCCGAGGGCGGCGGCGAAATCCATGGCCAAAGGCGGGGTCAACGCCGAGGCCACTTGGCCGCGCAGCCCGGCCGTCCCGATCCTTAATGATTGCATGGGCAGTTCCTCCTTAGCCCGAACAATAGCGCGGCGCGGCGGCAATTCAAGCCTCCGCGGCGACCTCCCAGGCGCAACGCCAGACTTCGCGCATCAAAGCCGTGAGCTCGCAGCTCTCGATGATCATGGCATAGTTCTCCTTGAGCCCCGAGTGGATCGCCACCTTGTCGTCGTAGATGAACAGCGAGATGATCTCCTCTTCGAGGGGATGGGGGAAAAACCGCACACGGCGCAGGTTCTGGGGGCCGCTCTTCATGAACTCGTCGTCGACCTCCTTGTCCCGGACGCGGATGGCGTTGGACCAGACGCCGCGCTTGATCCGCCGTTCGACGTAGTGGTTCTGGTATTCCCGGCCCGTGGCGAGGAACATCTCATGGAGCGAGCCGAAGTAATGGTACTCGCCAGCCTTGACGTTGAGGATGTCCTCGCACACCGCCTTGATGCCCTCGACCCCCTCGTAGTAGCGGACGCGCGGCTTGCTCGCCCCCTGGGCGTAGAGCGCCTTCAAGTCGGGCATGAGCGCCTCGGCGCTGGCGAGCTTCCGCCGCAGCTCGGCGGCGATGTTCTCCGGATCCGCCGCCGAGAAGGTTCTCATCTTCCCCGCGAAGCCGGTGGTGACCAGATTGGCCGCGATGAGCTCGTCCAACAGGTCGTAGACGGTGGGACGCTTGAGCTTCGCCAGTTTCGCCAGCTCCGAGGCCGAGGCCGTCCCCGCCTGCAACAACGCCAAATACACCTTCGCCCGCTTGCCCTCGATCCCCAAGGCCTGCAACTGCTCCTGCGCCGTCATGATCCACCCCATTCTGTCGGTTTTTTTCGACAGTAATTATACGCCGAAAACCTCTTGATTTCAAGGCTGATCATATTATTATGAGACAAGGTGCTGTCAGAAATGTCAAACACAATCTGGAGTAGACGATGAAAGAGGGCTTCAACACCGAGCTGCTGAACTACGAGCTGTTCCCGATAGTCGTGCCCGCCGACCAGGTGGCGAAGATCACCATCCGGCCCCTCCACGGGCACTCGAGGCGCTTCGACCAGCGGATGAAGCTGTTCCACACCGGGGGCGACTGGCTCGGCGGCGAGGGGGGCGAGGAGGTGGCGTTCACGTTGGAGAACGGCTGTCTGGTGGCCGAGCTGCGCTTCCCGGGGGAGCAGGAGCACACCCTCATGGTGAAGGACGGAGACCGGCAGGTCGGCGACTTCCGGGTCTATTCGCTCGCCGAGGACCTCTTCCCCCTCACCCCCTGGAAAGGCGACTTCCACCTGCACAGCGACCGCTCCGACGGCAAGGAGGAGCCGGCGTACGTGGCGGCGGCGGGCAGGAGGATCGGCATGGATTTCCTCGCCCTCACCGACCACCACAAATACGAGCCGTCCCTCGAGGCCATCGAGAGGTTCAAGGCTCTCGACATCGATTTGAAGATCTATCCGGGCGAGGAGGTCCATCCGCCCGACAACCCAGTCCACATCGTGAACTTCGGCGGCAGTTTCGGGGTCAACAAACTTTTCGCGGACGAGAAGGAGACCTACCTGAAAGAGGTGGCGGAACTCCAAGCGACCATGCCGAACCTGCCGGAGGGCGCGGACGCCCACCGGGCGGCGTCCAGCGAATGGTGTTTCCGCAAAATCGACGCGGCCGGGGGCGTCGGGGTCTTCTGCCATCCCTTCTGGTTCTGCAACTCGAAATACTACATCTCGCCCGCCCTCTCCGACTACCTTCTGGAGCATGGCTCGATGACGGCGGTCGAGCTGATCGGCGGCTACTACAAGTGGCAACTGTCGAACAACCTCCAGACGGCGTGGTTCTTCGAGCATGAGGCGTCGCGTCGGATACCGGTCGTCGGGGCCAGCGACGCCCACGGCTGCGAGCGGGATCTGCTGTTCGGCTGGTACTACACGATCGTGTTCTCGGAGACCGCCGAGCTGCCGGACCTCAAGCGGAACGTTCAGGCGCGGCGCTCGCTGGCGGTGGAGGCTCTCAAAGACGAGACACCCAGGATCTACGGGCAGTTCCGGCTGGTGAAATACGCCATGTTCCTGGCGCGCGAATATTTCCCGCTCCATGACCGGCTTTGCCGCGAGGAGGGCGAGCTGATGCTCAAACACCTCGCCGGGGACGCCCAGGCCGCCATGACGCTCGCGGGGCTCCAGGGCGCGGTCGGGCGGCTCAACCGGAAACTCTGGGGCCGCGGATGATCTCGCTGGCGATACCGCTGGTGATGGCGTCGGCGATCCTGCACGCGGGCTGGAACCTGATCTGCAAGACGCGGGAGTCGCCGGGCGCGGTGTTCTTCCTGATCCTGACCGTCGGCAGCGCGCTGTTCTGGCTGCCGTTCGCGCTCTGGGTCTTCAGGAGCCGGGACTTCGCGATGCCCGCGGCGCTGTGGTGTGTCCTGGCCCTGTCCGGCCTGGCCAACGCCGTCTATTACGTGGGGCTGGGCGGTGCCTACCGGCGTTCGGACATCTCTTTCGCCTACCCGCTGGTCAAGGCGTTGCCCATCCTCCTCGTGACCGTGTTCTGCATCCTGGCCGGCACGGGGAAGGCGACGTTCGCTGGCTTCGCCGGAGTGGGGGCGCTGCTCTTGGGCAGCGCCTTCCTGCCTATGAAAAAGCTCAACGGCTTCTCCTTGGGCAACTACTGCAACCGCTCGTCCGCGCTGGTGTTGGTGGCGGCGGTCGCCTCGGCCGGGTACATGCTGCTGGACAACGCGGGCATGAAGATGCTCAGCTCCACCGCATGCGCCTTGGAGCGGTTCCAAGTCTCCATGGTCTACATTTTTTTCGAGAACCTGCTCATCCTGCCCTTCCTGGCGTTGTTCGTGGCGTTGCGGGGGGAAGAGCGGAAACAGTTCGGGGCCTGTCTGCGGAAGTTCCCCCTGGCCCCGCTGGTGACGGGGGTGATGTGCACGTTGTCGTACTCGCTGGTGCTGATGGCGATGTCGCTGGCGGACAACGTGAGCCTGATCGTGGCGCTGCGGCAGCTGAGCGTCCCGTTGGGGATGTTCGCGGGGATCGTCCTCCTGAAGGAGCCGAGCCACGTCCCCAAGCTGTTGGGCGCGGCGCTGATCGTGGGCGGCTTGCTCCTGGTCTGCCTCGCCTAAAACCCTGGGTGAAACCCCTTGAAAGGGGTTATCCCCCAGACACCCTTCCTGAACTTCTTGGGCTATTTTTAAAAAAATAACCCAAGAAGTCTTGGAGGGGGAGTTTGAGGGGGAAGCCTTCTTCAGAAGGTTCCCCCTCAAGGTTTTTCGTCGAGGACCAGGATGGGCCAGAGGTCGGGGCGCCGGTCGCAGTGCGCGCCTTTCTTGGTCGAGAGCGAGACGCCCTTCTCGGGGGCGGCCTCCGGCGGGGTCTCGTCGGCCGCGCCCGTGTCTTTGTCATGGACGAAGAGGCAGAAACCCGCCCGCCAACCTCGCTCCAGTCGCAGAGGCTCGATTTGGAGCTGCGGGAAGACCATGACGTAGCGGAAATGGCCGCCGTCGCGGCGGTATTCGGCTTTGATGGCCGCCGCCGCCTCGGCTTTGGTCGGCATCGCCATGCCGCCAGCCACTTGACAATACACTTCGGCCAAACGGTGGATGGAGGCCGGGCCGTTGGCGCCGTCGGCCGAGCTGGGGCCGAAGTCGAAACGATAGTCGTAACCGTCATAGCCCTTGCTCAGGTTCGAACGCCCGCTGGCGATGGTGTCGAAGTAGACCTCCACGCAGTTGTCGTTGCGGTAGAGCTGCGGGTCGCTATTCTTGACGGACCGCTTCCAGAACGTGGGGGGAAGCGGGACGAACTTGTCGTCCTTGCCTTCGACCCGCAGATAGAGGTTGTCCTTGTCCCAGGCGAGCTGGAACTTGGCGTCGAGGTCGCCAGGGTAGCCGTATTTCGTGGTACGCGTCCTGTCCTTGACCAGCCAGTTGGCGATGGGGAGGGCTGGGATGGCGTCCCAAGCCTTGGCGTCGGGGTCGGGCGGCAGCGGCTGGGCGACGTGGGGGACATAGAGGCAATCCATGTCCCACTTCACGCTTTCACGCTTGCCGTTGGCGAACGCCACGCCAAGCGTCCGTTTCCAGGGCTCGAACTTGCCGGGGACGCCTTCCAGCTTGTCCGGGAGCTCCTTGGACAGCGTCCCGGCGGGGGGGATGACGAATGGGATCGCCGCGCCTTTGAGCAGCAGTTCGCCCGCGAGGGGGTTGCCGGTGAGGTTCTCCAGTTTCGCCTCGACCTTGCCCTCGAGACCGGGGATGACCGCCAGCTTCAAAGAGCTGCCCAGTCCGCTGACCTCGGCCTTGGCGAGGGCTGCGACCAGCTTGTCCGCTTCCCCCTCTTTTACACGCAGGAAAAGCGGTGCTGGGCTTAGCCGGATTTGGGTGGGGCCGGTCTGGGCGACGGCGACTTCCCGACGGTTCCCCATGAGGTCGATGAACTCCGGCTGAAGGCCATTGAAGTTGACGCCGATCTCCGGGCCTTTCTCCAACCCCTCGTCGACCTTGTCAATGGCGCACCAGACCGCGGCGGCGCAATTGCCGTCGGAGTCCTCGAAAGCGTAGCCCCTGACGCCCGCCGCCGGACGGATGGTCGCCTTGTATTTCGGATTGGGGAAGAGCCGCCCCAAGGTGTTGGGGACAAAGCAAAAATAATAAGGAGCGAAGTTGAGGTCGAGGGCTACCTGGTTGGCCCAGAGCGAGCCGGCGCCGAGCTGCGGCCAGTATTTCATGAAAATCACGTAGATCCTGGCGGCGTGGCATGCCATGATGAACTCTTGCCAGCCGGAATCGTAGTTGGCGGGGCCGTCGTGGTAGAAGTCGCTGTTCAATGTGCCGTCCGCGGGGCGCCCCCATTCGGGGATGTTCACGCAGGTGGGGTTGAAGTCCTCGGGGATGTTGATGGGGGTCTCCGGGCCATAGCCGTTGGCTTTCATGATGGCGACGAACTTGCCCAACTGGAGGTCCAGGTCGGAGCCCGTCTTGTCGATCGCGCCGTAGGGGTGGACGGCCACGGCGTCCCACTTGACTTTGCCCCGGGTCGAGGCCAAGTAGCCATCGGTCACTTCCAGCTTGTAGTCGGAGATGCCGCTGGTACCCGCGTCCGGGTAGGCGAAGGCGTAGGGGTTGGCGCGCTTGACGCCTCGTTGGAAGGCCTGCAACGCCTTGGCGTACTCCGCGTAGTTCCTGTCCATCAAAGTTTTGAAATGGCCTTCGCTCTCGCAGCCGAGCGTCCAATGGGTGTTGTAGGGGTTGTCCCTGACGACCTCGAAGGAGGTCTCCTCGATGAATCGCAAGTCGTCCGCGGAGAAACTGGGTTGTTCGGTCAACATCTTGTCGAGCTTGTCGACGCTGGCGGGACGCGGCCGGTCGGTGACGACGCGGTTGAGCCAGTTGCCGACGCCGAACTTGGAGCAGAGTCCGAACTTCTTCCGCGCCGTCTCGAAGTTGCCGCAATCGTAGGCGCAGTAGCCCCAGCCCCAGCGGACGTAGCTCTTCACCAAGTCTTCGGGGCGGCTGGTCCTGGGGGTCAGGCGGTTGCCGAAGAGGAAACGGGTGGGGTGTTTGCCCTCCAGGGACTTGAAGACGGCGAGACGATGGAAGTCCACCAAGCCGGGGCCGAGCTTGGCCTCCACCACGAAGAGTCCGTCGGGGAGGGCGCCTTCGAGCGGGAGATCGAGGGAGGCCGCGCCCTTGGCGTCGAGGACGTAGGGTTTCTTGAGGCGGAGGAATTCCGTGCGGTAGAAGTCGCGGAAAACCAGCTCCAGCTCGCCGGTGGCGCCCGGCTGGCCGGCGAGGACGAACTTGGCGTCGAAAGGAATGTCAGGGTCGAGTTGGTTGGAGGGGGCGGCGCTGACGAGGCGGCCCTCGACGGGCGGGGCGACGAAGTCGGTGGCCTTGTCGCCCTCCTCCAACTGGAGGCCATCGAGCAGCAGGGCGCTGGTGGGGCGGATGGAGAGGCAGACGCCCGCGCTGTCGGCGGTGAACGTGAAGCTTTGGCGCTCCCAGTCCGTCCCGGCCAGCTTCCGCAGGTTGTCCGAGGTTTTGTCGAAGCGTCCGAACTTGCTCCCCGGGGGGACGCTGTAGAGGCCGAGGCGACAGAGGGCGCCGGGCTTTTCCGCCTTGGCGTAGTAGCTCAGGGTGTAGGTCTTGCCCCTCTCCAGAGGGATGGGGAAGCTGCGTATTCCGCCGCCCGCGGGGCGCAGGGCCAAGGCTTTGCCGCCGAAGAGCCCGCTGTCGACAGTCTCGTAAACCGGCGGCGCGGCGTTCTCGAAGGCGTCCGGGCCGTAGGCGGCGGCGCACCAATAGCGCAAGCCTTGCTCGAAACTGGGGTTCTGGGCGAGGTTGCGGGTCGGAGCCGCGGGGACGCGGACGGCGTCGCGGCTCCAGAAGTCGATGCCCGCCACCGGCGGGGGCGCCGCCGCGTCCGGGCTGGAGGAGAGTCCCATGTCAATAGTCGCCTTGCCGCTGGCGCCGCCCTGGGTCTGGCACATGAGCTGGCGGCCACCGCCGATGTTGGACTCGCTGGCGTTGTAGCTCCGCGGGGCGGGGAATTCCAGCGAGAAGCCCCGCTTCGGCCGTTCGGGGCCGTATACGACTTTGGACACGGAGCCCGCGGCCAAGGGCGTCCCTTTGTGGAGATCGGGATTGAGGGCGGAGGAGTCGAGGAACTCCAGCTCCTTGCCGTCGAACTCCAAGCCGTCGTCGAGCTGGGCGCCGACGCAGTTGAACCAGAACCCCACCTCCGCCTCGGAGCCGGAGTCCCAGGAGAGCTCGATCTTGCCATCGGGCAACGGCCTCAAAGTGTACTTGAAGGTGGCCTCCTTGCCGTCGGGCAGCAGGTAAGGCTTGGAGTAACCGATGGTTTTGGCCGCCTTGTCGATAACCAGCTTGGCGGGCTTGCCGTCGAGCTCCTTGAAGGGGAAGCCGAAGCCCCGCTCCTTGGAGGAGCCCCAGAAGCGGAGGCACATGAGCTCCTTGCCGTCGACGCGGATGGAGACGAGCTCGTCATGGTCGCCGCGCTGTTTGTGGGGCATCGCCTCCCGGACGCCCAGGCGCTTGTTGCCGAACCAGTAGGCGGGCTGCTCGACAACGCCGCTGTCCGCGCCGAAGGTGGATATCTTGAATTCGGGGGCGAGGCGGCTTCCGGCGGTCGCGGCGAAGGGCGGGACTGGGTCGGGGAGAGCGGCCATAAGGCTTTGGGCGGCGGCCAAGATGGCCAGAGTCTTCCACATAATTGTCCCTTTCAATATTTGAAGCCGATGATACCATTCGTTGGCGTCTTGAACTCGGTGGTGTCGTTGGCGCCCCAGACGCCGACATGGCCGTCGGGCATCCAGACGTTGCCGCGCTTGTTGTGGCGCAGATGCAGGACGCCGCAGGCCCCGAGGCCGCCCGCGCCCCAATTGTTGTCGACCATGTACCAGCGGTTGTATTGGGCGATGCCAGCGATAGCGGTGCTGGCGGCGTTCCGGACATCCTGCATGGTGTCCACCATGAAGGGCAGACGCGTGGGCTGGTATAACGAGGATTGTTTGACCACGTAAGCCGCGGCGACATATTTCTCCCCGGAGTAGCCGACCCCGCGCAAGCCATAGCTTTGCGTGGTGGTGCAATCATTTTTGCCGGAAGGGTAGACGCCTCCCGATTCAAGGTAATCCGTCGGGGGCGGCAGGGAGGGGCATTGGAAGATCGCCCCGAAGGGGATGGCGGAGAAGCCGTAAAGCGTGGCGGAAAGCCCAGGATAGGCTCCCCGGGGCGGGGCGTAGCCGAACTCCATCATCATGATGCCGAGAGATTTGCCGCCGCTATAGACGACCCAGTCGTCGTAGTCGGCGGCGTAACCGGCCAACGCGACGCCGCACTGGCGCAGGTTGCTTTGGCACTGGGTCGACAACGCCGCGCCTCGCGCCTTCCCCAACGCCGGCAGCAACAACGCCGCCAACAACGCGATGATTCCAATCACCACCAGGAGCTCGACGAGCGTGAAACGCTTCGTTCTCATTTCGTTTCCTTCCTTTCGTGTTTCGGCGTCACCCCAACGGTGCTCTCCCGGACGATCAGCTCCAGCTTGCGGACAAGCTGCACCCGTTTGTTGTCGAAGTCGTCCATCATGGAGCGGAGCTGTCTGACCGCCTCGCCGCCGAACTCGTAGTAATCCTGGCGGACGGTGGTCAGTTGGGGGCTGGCGTAACGGGACAGAATATTGTTGTCGAAGCCGGTCACGGCGACGTCGTCGGGGACTTTGCGGCCATGGTCGCCGAGCCACTTGACAACCTGGGCGGCGATAAGATCGTTCATGCAGACGATGGCGTCGGGGTTGCCGCGGCCGTTGAAAAGCTCGGCGGTCATGGAGTAGGGGACGGCTGCCATCTCGGAGTCGAGGGGCAACGTCGCCGTCGCCACGGGCTCCAGGTCGAGCTCCCGCAAGCGCGTCACCGTGGCGTCGAGCCGCTCGGAGAAATGCGACCAGCCCCGCCGCGCCGCGGTGAAGATCCCGAAACGCCGTCGCCCCAGGCCGTGAAGATGGTTCACCACCTGACGCATGGCGTCAGTGTTGTCGATGCCGATCCAGTTGTGGTTCTTGAGCCTCTGACCGCCCTCGAACAAGCAGGGGATGCCATGTTTGTCGGCGAAAGCGATGTCCGCCGCCGCGACTTCGGGGGTGCGCAGGACGAGCAACCCGGTTTGCATGGAGGAATCGGCGGCGGCGTCCTCAAGAAAAGCCCGCAACTGCCGGTTGGAGGCGGTCAGCGCCTTGAACCCCTCCTCCTGCGCCGTGACCGTCGCTCCGACGAGCAAACTGTGCAAGTGCTCGTCCCGCTTCGGCCCCTCGCCCAAAACCAGGATCACCTGGCGCTGTTTCCCTTTCAGCTCCGAGACGAACGTCCCTTTGCCGCTCACCCGGTGGATCAGCCCCTCAGCCTTGAGTTTCTTCATGGCGCCGCGGATGGTGATGCGGCTGGCCCCGTATAGCCCGCAAAGGTCGTCCTCCACCGGCAACTGCGCCAACGGCGGCAGCTCCCCACGGTGGATTTTCTCCCGCAGATCCTCGGCGATCTGACAGTAGACCGGACTGTGATCCTTTTTCTCCCTCACTTGAAAAACCATGGCCACGCCTCAAATGTTATGCTTTGTATTATATATGAGAGAAAGCAACATGTCAAGAGGGCGGCGAAAAAAAGCGGGGCGGCGGAGTCGCCTCCGCCGCCCCGCGTCCGATGTCGGGGGTTATGGGTTGAAGGGGATCGGGGGGAGCTGGCCCATGGGCTTGCCGAAGTCGATCACGACCGTCGCGGGCGTCGTGGCGTCGATCTTGTTTGGCACCTCGAAGGTCACCTGCGACAACCCCGCCAGCTCCGGCTCGACCTCCATGATCGACTTGTTGGGCTTGCCCTTGGCGTCCGGGAACGCGTAGGGTTTGACGATCTTGCACGGGGCTTTTTTCAGTTTGCCCTTGGCGTCGGTGAACTGCATCCACACCTTGGGCACTTTGATCCCGAAGAAGTGGCCGTTGAGGACGATCTTGTCCTTGTACTTGCCGGTGTTCGGGGTCATGGTGGCGTCCGGAGCTTTGACCTGGACGCCTTTGGCCACCGGAGCTTTGTCCGCGGTCAAGGAGTAGACGCCGGGAGTGGCTTTGGCGGGCCATTCGCAACGGACGCTGTCGACGCCCGCGCCCTTGAAGGCCTTGGCGCTGGTGAGCACTTTCACACTGCCTTTCAAGCCGACGACCGCGATCTTCGGTTTCTTCGTGAACGTCTTCCCGTCTCCCGCCGAGACATAGAAGATCGAACCTTGCGCCACTTGCCACAGCTCCATGAAGTTGGCGGTGAGTGTCAGGTTGCCCTGGACGTTCTCCACGGTCAACGGGTTGGCGGTGGAGTAGGCGGCGCCGTCGAGGGTCCAGTTGACGAAGACGTACTTGGCGGCGGGGGTGGCGGTGACGGCGGAGCTGTTGGAGCCGCGCTTGACCGCCTGCGCCCCGGCGGGGCTGACCGCGCCGCCGGCGCCGGCGACGAAGGTCACGGTGTAGGTGTCCACCGCGATCACCTGCGCGTCATGGTTGGGCATGGTGACGGTGGTGTTGGGCGAGGTGACGCTGGCGATGTAGGAAGTGTCCCCGTCCAAGGTTGTCCACTGGATGAAGGAGTCTCCGGCGGTGCTGGCGATGGGGACGGCCGTGCCGGCGGCGAAGCTGCCGCCGCCGGTGCCGCCGACGACGGTGAGCCGCCACAAGGTGGGAGCGGTGCTGGCCACGATGTTGGTGGTGCCAGTGGCGGAGATGGAGATGGTGGTGGCGTCGACCGCCTGCAGCGAGACCGTGTCGATCGAGCCCATGGCGGCGTCCGCGGGGACGGCGACCGGCACGACGTAGAGCTGGGAGGCGCCGGCTTCGAGCGTCAAGGTGGACGGGATGCCGGAGAGGTCGGCCCAGCCTCTGAGGCTGTTGGCGTAGAGCTCGCAGTTCAAGGCGACTCCGCCGAGGTTGGTGACGGTGAAGGCGCTCGTGGCGCTGGCGCCCGGGGCGACCGACTTCGAGGCGGCGTCGACGGCGACTCCGAGGTCGCTGACGTTGATGAGCTCCGGGGCCATCCGCTGGAAGAAGCTGGAGGCTTGCCGCGCCTGGAAGGCGAAGCGGCCCGGACTGGACATTTTCTGCGCGCCGCTGTAGTTGAGGCCGTCACTGGAGCTCATCGACACCGTCGTGGAGCTGGAGTTGTCCTGCGCCACCAGGGCGAAGGTCATGCCCGGGACGACGGCGCCGAAGTTGGCGGCCATGGTCAGGTAGCTGTTGACGCCGACGGAGGTCGCCCCGGTGTAGTTCATGGGGTTGCTTGTGGCGGCGCTGGCGATGAAGGAGAAGGAGCCGATCCCGCCGATGGTGGCGGTCCAGTTGCCGACCTCGACAACGGTGCTGTCCAGGGAGTACTGGATGCTGTTCCCGGCGTAGACCACCGTCACGCCCGGGTTGGCGTCCGTCACCACGGTTCCCGACGGGTCTTTGATCTCGAACGTCATGCCGGTGGAGGCGGCGTTGAGGGAGAGCTGCAACGACTCCGCGGTGGCGTCCACCGGGACGGTGTACGCGGTGGCGTCCTTGCTGTTGAAGTAGGCGATGGTGGTGTTGACCGTGGTGGACTTCACGATCATCTCCGCGGCGTTGACGATGTCCGCGCCGCCGAGGTTGAAGTAGAGCCCGCCGGTCTCGCTGGCCGTGGTCTTGTAGCCTTCGCCATAGGTGAAGTAGACCTCCCGCGCCTGCGGCGGAAGCGGCTTGCCATCGTTGTCGAGGGCGGCCGTGGAACCGTCGCCGCCGGAGTAGACGATGTGCGCGCTGCAGTTGGCCGCCGCGAGGGTGGAGATGGTGTCGACGATCTCGCCCCAGGTGGCGTAGGTGTCGTCCACTCCGTAGCTGTTGGAGGGGGCGTCGGTGATCAGCATGATGTTGGAGTTCGCGCATATCCCCGCGGCGTAGCGCAGAGTGGTGAGCGAGGACTCCGGCCAACCGTCGCCGCCGGAGGCGTAGAGGGCGTTGACCATGGCCTTCATGGTGGGGACGTCGGAGCTCTGGCCGTGGTAGGTGGGCGGGCCGTCCTTGAAGGAGAGCAAGGTGTAGAGGACGACGTTGCCGTCGGCCATGTTCTCGTCCATGACGGAGAAGGCTCCCGCCTTGGCGTTCGCGATGTCGTCGGACATGCTGCCGGTGTCGTCGATGGCGAAGACGAAGCCTTTCATCAGCTCGGCGGAGTACTTGAAGGCCATGGCGTCGTCAGCGGAGCTCTTGGCGCTGTTGACCACGGCCAGGACGACCTCGGTCACGTCAGTGGCACAGAAGCCGGAGACGCCCACCTCGCCCTTGCCGGTGGCGGGATCGAAGCTGAAGACCTGCATGACGCTGGAGCCGTCTTTGCGTTTGGTGGTGGCGACGGCGCCGATGTCTTTGCCCACGGGTCCCTCGACTTTGACGGACATGGTGGTGGGCTCAAGCAACGTCGCGCCGGGCACGAACTTGTAGTACTTGGCGGCGAGATGGTCGACGGCCACGGCCACGGGGGCGACCTTGTGGGAAGTGGGCGTGCTGTAGTCGAGGGTGTGCGGGGCGGCGCTGTTCTCGACCTTGACGTCGTCGATGGCCAGCGGGTACCAGGAGCTCCAGGCGTAGTTGGCGCCCATGTAGAACGGGAAGATCTTGTTGAAGCTGTTGTAGTAAGCGCCGAGCCCGGAGAGGGCGGTGTTGAAGCAGTCGAAGATCTTGGCCTCGCTGTTGTATACCTGCATATCCTTCCAGAAGTTCAGGTTGATCGTCCGGGAGCAACCGCCGATGACCTGGTTGTCGCAGAGGAACCAGAAGAACAGGCAGCCGTCGTAGACGTCGGTCACGTCGGGGTCGTTGATCTTGTCGAGGGGCCGTTGCGGCCTGGCCTGGTGCCAATTGACGCGGTCGAGGAAGATGTTGACCGAGCCGTTGCCGGTGATCGCCGGGTACTGCAAGCGGACTTGGTAGTCGATCCAGGCGGTGCTGGCCTCGAGGATCCATTTGTTGGTGATGATGCTGCGGTCGATGTAGGCGACCTCGGAAGCGTGGTGGTACTCATGGGCGCAGGTGGAGAGCAGGAGGCTGTCGTCGCCGTGGAGGGCGGCGGCGTTGTCGATGCCGATTTCGCTCCAGGTGCGGCAGACCGAGGCGCTGCCGGCGGGGTTGGGGATGTAGCCGCCGGTCTGGCCGTAGGCGCCGCCGATGTCGTAGACGTAGACCTGGTACTTGGCGGTCTCGGTGTAGGGGGAGTCGGTGTGGGACTTGCCCTCCATGTAGCCCCAGGAGACGATCTCGGTGGCGTTGGATTTGGCCATGTAGTCGAGCACCTTGTCGGCGTAGGCCTTGGCCACGGCGTCGGCGGGGTAGGTGCCGGAGTCGGTGGTGTACCACACCTCGAAGTTGGCGTCGGACACCAGCTCGGTCAACTGGGCGGGCTTGGAGTTCAACGCCGCAATGGCTGCTTCCCTCACCTCCGGGTCGGCGATGTTGTCCAAGGCGGCGGCGAGGTCGAGAGCGAAGGGCGTGCCGCAGATGTCGCCATCCATCCGGGCGAGCGCGGCGGTGGCGGCGGAGTCCAGCGCGGGGCGCGCCATGGAGCCGTCGTCCACGCCGCGATAACGTTGCTCGAAACCTCGCAGCAGCAACGCTCGGTCATAGTCCGAGCGGGCGTTGTCCAAGGCTTGCGCCAAGACTTCCCTCGCGTCCGTCAGATTCAGCTCGGCGTAGGCCGACACTCCACACATCAACACCCACAGCGCCCCCAGCGCCGCCAATCGCCTAACGATAGTATACATTTTCACCCTCTCTGTTCTCGTTCCCTTCACCATTCAAACCGTTTAAACCGCCCGCGCCCGCGGGGCGGACCACCTAGCAACCCGCGCCTTCTCTCATACACCATTCTCCTTTGTTGTCGCCGTCCGCGTCAGTTGGCCACTTGGAACTGGCCCGCCGCGTCGGCGACATTATGTTTGCTTACCTTGACGACCCCGGCCCGCGCCGAGATGGAAAACGTCCAGATGTCCACCGCGCCTCCGACCCGACGCCAAGAGGCCAGCGTCACGGCGAACCCCTCCGGCGCGGCCTCGACGCCGGGAGGGGCGACTAGTTTGGCCACGTCGACGGCCTTCCAACCGCGTTTGGGTTGGTTGTACTGGGGGGCGGCGGGGTTGGCGATCACCTCGAACGCGCCCGGTGGGGGAACGTTGGTCACGAGCCAAGCTTTTGCGAGGGCGAGCGCCTTCGGGGCGTCGAAACCGCGCTTGAAATCGGCGGTGACCAGTTTGTCGAAGTCGTCGGGAAGCAACGCTACCGTCCCGTCGTCGGCGACGGCCATCGTCCTGAGCCGTTCCGGCAGGCTCGAACGCAACGCCACGGCCACGAAACGCCGTACGCCCAGCATCCCCTCCGGGATGTCCGGCTTGAACTCCTTGAAGTCCGCGCCGCAAGAGACGTCCTCCCCGGCGAGGCCAAGCCGCGCCAAAAGCTCCGCCTCCCCGGCCTCGGCCGCTATGGCCGGGGTCGAGCCGCACGCCACGGACATCACGCAACACGACAACAATAGCCGCGCCACGTTGGCCTTCAACGTATGCCTCGTCTGCTCCATGATCCCTTCACCTCTCATGGGGGCGATAGACGCCTCGCCCTAAAATAACCTTATATCCGCCCGGTGGCGATGTCAATGGCCGCGCTGCGGAAAACCCGACTTTTTCGGAAAAATCCATAAGTGATATTGCGCATAAAATATTAATATATTCTTTTTTGTATGCGCGATGGCGAAGGTGGTCAGGCTTGCCGGAGGCTAATCCAACCGGAAGGAGTTGCCGGAAGTTTGGCCGCCAGCGGCCTCGGAGAGGTGCGACTGGGCGATCCGCCATGAGCCATCCTGGCGGACCAGCACGGCGGTCAGACGGGCCCTGAGCCGCGACCGTCCGTGCGGCATCACCGCGTCCAGGTCGCAGTTGGCGTAAACCCAGGCGGTGTTCTCGAAACAGGCCACGGAGACCACGTCCAAGGCGTAGCGCAACGACTCGAACTGGGAGAAGTCGCGTCCCAGGCCCCGCAGCAGCTCCGCGGGCCCGATGTACACCTCGTCCTCCCCGGTGCCGACGTTCACCAGAGCCTCGTCCGGCAGAAACGCCCCCATGGCCTTGTGCAAATCCTTGTCCGCGTAAGCGTCCAAATAGCCCATGAGCGTCTGTACGACCGCGGCCTCGGTTCTGGCGTCCGCTTTCATCCGCATCCTCCCCATGTGTTGGTGTTTCAATGAAGGTATAGCCCGGAAACGCCGGAAAACAACCCCGCCTCGGCGAACGGGCGACCCGCAAGATATGGCTTGTATCCGCGAAATACGGCGTTATTTTCATAAAGTTCTAAAAAACGAGGAGACATGGCGGACAACCGATTGAATATCAAGCCCTTCGCGAGCGACGCGGAGCCAAGGAAGCCAAAGCCATTCCAGCTGCTGGCGCTGGGGTTCCTCTCCTACGCGGTGATAGGGACGGGGCTGTTGTCGTTGCCGCTGGCGCAGGCGTCGCCGGTGCGCTTCGTGGACAACGTGTTCAGCACCACCTCGGCGATCTCCACCACGGGGTTGACCACGATCAGCGTCGTCGACTCCTACACTTTTTTCGGGCAGTTGGTGCTGTTGCTGCTGTTCCAGCTTGGAGGCATCGGCTACATGACGGTGTCGTCCTTCGTCATCCTGGCGCAGGGGAACGCCTTGTCGGAGAGCCGGATCAAGATTCTGAGCGCCCAGTTCCCGTTGCCGAAAGGCTTCCAGGTGTCGCACTTCGTGGTGCACGTGGTGGTGTTCACGGCGCTGATCGAGACCGCGGGGGCGGCGTTGCTCTACGGCGAGTTCGCCGCCGCGGGGGTGAAAAACGCCTTGTGGTCGGCGGTTTTCCATTCCGTCTCGGCGTTCTCCACCGCCGGGTTCAGCCTCTTCAACAACAACTTGGAGGGCTTCCGCGGCAACGGGGTGGTCAATCTGACCATCTGCCTCCTGTGCTACCTGGGGGCGATCGGTTTCATCGTGATGCAAGACGTCTTTTTGGCGCTGCGGCACCAGAATCGCAGGATCACTTTCACCTCGGAGGTGATCCTCACCGCCACGGCGCTGGTGCTGCTGGTGGGGGTGCCGCTGTTCATCGCCAGCGAGCCGTCGCTGCAAAGCATGCCCTGGAAGGAGCGGATCTACGCCGCGACGTTCCAACTCATGGGGGCCTCCTCCACTTCCGGCTTCAACACCGTGCCCATCGGCCAGCTCTCCTCCGGGGCGTTGACCTTGATCATCGTCGCCATGGTGATCGGAGCGTCGCCCAGCGGGACGGGCGGGGGCATCAAGACCACCTCGCTGTCGGCCCTGCTGGCCATCCTGACCAGCTGCCTGCGCGGCCGCTCCGAGATCACCTTTTTCCGGCGACGCATCCCGGCGAACCGCCTGAACACGGCGGTCGCCTCGACCACGCTCTACGTGATGGTGCTCGTCGCCGGGGTCTTCCTGTTGTCGCTCACGGAACGCCAGGACTATCTGAAGCTGATCTTCGAGGCCGCCTCCGCCCTGGGGACGGTCGGGCTGAGCATGGGCATCACCGCCGAGCTATCCGACCTGGGCAAGTGGCTCGTCACGGCTTTGATGTTCTTTGGCCGTATCGGCCCGCTCACGTTGGGGCTGGCGCTCTTCCACTCGGGTACGGCCCCCGTCCACCACGACGCCGACTTGGCGACCTAGAGGCTTTCCATGGCCGCCAGTACCGTCCGGGGCGGATGGACTCGCTGGCAAAGGGAGTACAACTCGCCACAAGGCCGCTCGACGCCCCGCTTGTTCTCGAGCCAGCAACGCTGGCAGTCGGATTCCAGCACCCGGACGTTCCCCTGAAGCGGGCGGTACGCCCCGGGGGAATCGCCGACGCAGAGCGCGACCGTCTTCACCCCCATGGCCGCGGCCAGATGCATCGGCCCGGTGAACGGGGCGACCACGTACTCCGCCGAGGCGACGAACTCGGCGAAAAGCGTTGGACTATCGAAACGCCGGTCGCCCGACAGCGCCTCGTAGCCAGCACGCTTGAGGCAAGCCTCGAGTCCGGCCACGAAGTCGGGGCAGAGCGAGCGCCGCGGGGAATTTCCTTTCGGGAACAGTATCACCCGCCGCGGCGTCGGCTCCGCCGGGCGGCGCAGCCGCGGCGCGGGCTCGCGCAGCGCCAAGCCCAGGGCCGTGGCGACGCAACCGGTGGCGTTGAGCCCGCCATAACGACTGACCAGCCCTGGCGTGCCCCAGTTGTCAACCCCCAGCGTGATGTCGGCGTTCTCCAACAGGATGGAGAACACCGGACAGACCAGCGTGTCGGGGAGCAAGTCCCGGACGCACTCGACGTCCTCGACCAAGCTAGCCACCAAGTCCCCGGCGAAAGTCCGGGGCAGATAGAGCCGCATCCCCGCCTCGCGGGCGACCGGCAACATCATGATCTCGTCCCCGATGGGACAGTCGTCGCCGATCATCAGCGGCAAGAGCGCGTAATCCCGCAGCGGGCGGCGCCTCCCGTGGTCGTCGACGGAGAAGCGGCCAAGCCCCTGATAGCTGGCGCGCGCTGCGACCAGGGCGTCGCCGCCCTCCCCGATCCGCGGGAAGCGCGGCAGGAAAACCGGCGCCCGGTCGTCGGCCGGCCGGCTGGCGTTGACGGAGCCGTTGACGATCACGGCGGCGTCCTGGCGCATGAGCTCGACCTTGGCGGCCAGGCGCGTTTTCGGATCATTGACGCCGGGGTAGCCTTTCCCGGCGTAATGCAACACCAGGGAGCCATGGCGGTCGTCGCCGCACAAATCCATGCGGTTGAAAATGTTCGGCAGCGAGAAGACGGAGAAGGCGTTGCTCCTGACGCGATAGTTGTAGAGGCATTGATCCCCGTCGCCGAAATCCAGGCAGCCGGAATTCTCGAAGAGCGGCCGGTGCAGCCAGGAATACACCCCCATGCCAGCGTTCAGATAACCTTTTCTCCAGCCAACGTCGCCGTACAGCTCCTGGGAGGCTCGCATCCAGCTGGAACGATCCTCCACCGCGTCCTCGACAAAGCCGCCCACCTGGTCGCGCGGGGCGATGACAGTCAGGTCGGGGCAGTCCGGCGAGACCAGGATGTCGCCGTCGAAATAGACGATCCGGTCGTAGCGGAAAAGCAGGTCGTACATCTGCCATTTCTCGAACATGACCGAGGACGCCGCGAGCTTGACGGAGTCGATCATCACGAAATCCGCCCCGATCGCCGCGGCGTAGTGGCGCATCGAAGGGCAGGAGACCGCGGCCATCTCCTGGTATTTCTCCCCGATGGCCAACGTGACCACCGCCTTGCGGGGCTTGTCCGGGACGGGACCAGAACTCAGCGCCAGGACGCCCAGGTCGCCCAGGTTCCGGGCGAAGCCCGCCGGGCTGAACAAGTCCTCCCCCGTCCGCTCGGCGGCGACGACCCGACGGTCCTCGCCGATCAAAGCCCGATCCACCAGCGACACGCAAGCCGCCAGCGAACAGGTGAGGGGAAGGCCGAAGTCAAGCCGCTGCCCGTCAAGGTATGTCTCAAGTCCCGCCATGCGGAAAAATACCCATCTCCCAAACGCTTGTCAAGCCCTCGGCGTCAAAAAACTCCGCCCCGCCCGGCTTTACATTCATCTCCCACGCTGTAAATTCCCTCCCCATGGATCTACCCATACATCATTGCCTTGAGGACATCAAGGCGAGTCTGCGCCGGACGCCGACGCTGGTCGTCCAGGCCCCGCCGGGGGCCGGGAAGACCACTGTCGTGCCCCTGGCGTTGCTCGACGAGCCCTGGGCCAAGGGCTTGAAGATCCTGGTGTTGGAGCCGCGGCGCCTCGCCGCCCGGGCCGCCGCGCACCGCCTCGCCGCCAACTTGGGCGAGAGCGTCGGCCGGACCGTCGGCTTCCGCACCCGCCTCGAGTCCGTGCCCGGAAGCCGGATCGAAGTCCTCACCGAAGGCATCCTCACCCGCATCGTCCAGGAGAACCCTGAGCTCCCCGGCGTCGCCGCCGTCATCTTCGACGAGTTCCACGAGCGCAGCCTCAACGCCGACCTCGGCCTGGCCCTCTGCCTGGAGGCCCGGGAAGCTTTCCGCCCCGACCTGCGCCTCCTGGTCATGTCCGCCACCCTCGACGGCGCGAAAGTCGCCGCCTTCCTCGACGCCCCGCAAGTCGTCAGCGAGGGCAAGGTCCATCCCGTGGAGCTCCGCTACGCCCCGCGCCGCCCCGAACGCCTGGAGCAAGCCGTGGTCGACACCGTCCACGCGGCGATCCGCGAGCGCCCCGGCGGCATCCTGGTCTTCCTGCCCGGGGAGCGGGAGATCCACCGGACGGCGGAGCTGCTCCGTTCCAGCAAGTTCACGGAAAGCGTTCTGGTGGCGCCGCTCTACGGCAACCTTCCCTTCGAACAGCAAGAACTGGCGCTCAACCCCGCCCCTCCCGGGACGCGGAAAATCGCCCTGGCCAGCTCCATCGCCGAGACCAGCTTGACCATCGAGGACGTGCGGATGGTGATCGACTCCGGCCTCGCCCGCGGTCCGCGCTTCGACCCCGGCAGCGGCTTGTCGCGGCTGGAGACCCGCCGCGTCTCCAAAGCCGCCGCCGACCAGCGCGCCGGCCGCGCCGGGCGCCTGGCCCCGGGCGTCTGCCACCGGCTCTGGCCCGAGGCCTCCCACCGCGAGCTCCTCGACCACGACCCGCCCGAGATCCTGGAGGCCGACCTCAGCTCCCTCGCCCTGGAGCTCGCCAATTGGGGAACCAACGACGCCCGCGCCCTGCGCTGGCTCGAGCCGCCCCCCGCGGCGGCCTTCGCCCACGCCCGGGAGCTGCTGACCGCCCTGGGCTTGCTCGAACCCGACGGCCGCGTCAGCGCCGACGGCCGCCGCGCCCTGGCCTTCGGCGCCAGCCCCCGCCTCGCCAAGATGATGGTCCGCTCCGCCGACTTGAAGCTCGGCGCGCTGGCCGCGGACCTCGCCGCCATCCTCAGCGAGCGCGATTTCCTCCGCGCCCCCTTCGAAAACCCCGATTGCGACCTCCGTTCCCGTCTGGACGCGCTGCGCAACGGCTCCTGTCCCTCCAACGCCACCCTCGACCGCGGCGCCTTGCAACGAGTCAAGCTCGCCGCCGACCGCTGGAAACGTCAGCTCCGCGCCCCCCGGAGCCACACGGCCGAGGAGTCCGCCCACGCCGGGCGCCTGCTCGCCCTCGCCTATCCCGACCGCGTCGCCGCCAAACGCCCCGACGTCCCCAAGGCCTTCCTCATGGCCAACGGCCGCGGCGCCTGCTTCGCCCACGACGGCCCGCTCTCCCGCGACGACTATCTGGTCGTGGCCGATCTCGACGCCCGCGACGCCAACGCCCGCATCTACCTCGCCGCCCCCATCGCCAAGGAGGAGATATACGAGCTTTTCGAAGCCACCCTGCGGCGGGAGAAACAACTCGGCTGGGACGCCGCCCGCCAAGCGGTGACGGCGTTCACCCTGACCAAGCTCGGCGAGCTCGTCCTCAAACGCGAGAACCTCACCAAGCTCTCCTCCGAGGACCTAGCCATGGCCATGGCCGACGGCGTGCGTAAAATGGGACTGGAAACCCTCCCCTGGACCAAGGACGTCGAGCAGTGGCGGCAACGGGCGCTGTTTTGCCGCAAGCATCTGGGGGACGCCTGGCCGGACTTCTCCGACGCCGCCTTGCTGGCGAACCTCGACCAGTGGCTCGCGCCCTTCCTGGGCGGCGTCAGAAAAAAAGACGAGCTGCGCCATGTCGACCTGCGCTCCGCCTTGGCCAGCCTCGTCCCGAACCATCTGCTGCGCCAGCTCGACGAGCTGGCCCCCAAGACCTTCCAGGCTCCCAGCGGCTCGCGGCTCGCCATCGACTACTCCATCCCGGAAGCCCCCGCCGCCGAGGTCAAGGTCCAGGAGGTTTTCGGCTTGAAACGCACCCCGCTCCTAGCGGGGGGCAAAGTCCCCTTGGCGTTGCGGCTGCTCTCCCCGGCGCGTCGCCCTGTCCAGACCACCGCCGACATCGCCGGCTTCTGGACCGGCAGCTACCAATACGTCAAAAAAGACCTGAAGGGCCGTTATCCCAAGCATTCTTGGCCCGACAACCCCGCCGAAGCGTCCCCCACCAGCGGCTTGAAACCCCGCGCGGAAAAGATATAGTAGTATCATGGGAATAAAACGTATAGCGGCGGTGACGGTGAACCGGTCGGATTTCGGCCGGATGGCGCCGTTGTACCGGAAATTGCAGGCGGACAAACGCTTCGAGTTCCGCCTGGTGGCGGCGGTCCGGGAGGACGACCCGGGCAAGGACGCCTTCCGCAAAGAGCTGGCGTCGTCCGGCATTCCGGCGCGCGCCGAGTTCCAGCTCGCGGCCACGAGCGGACAACCCAGCGTCTTCCTGTCCATGGCGGAGCGGCTTGGCCTCTATTTGAAAGTGGAGCGGCCCGACCTGTTGTTGCTGCTGGGCGACCGCTTCGAGGTCTTGCCGGCGGCGACGGCGGCGTTCAGCGCCAACATTCCCGTGGCGCATATCGGCGGCGGGTACCGGACGCTCGGCGCGCTGGACGACCAAGTGCGCGACGCCATCAGCGCGTTGGCGACCTGGCACCTGGTGGCCAACGAGCGCCTCGCCCGGCGGGTGCGCTCCCTGGGAGCCAAGCCAGGGCATGTCGTGGTCTGCGGGGCGCCGGACATCGAGGCGCTGCTCCGGACGCCGCGGCTGTCGCGGCGCTTGCTGCTCGACCCGCTGGGAATGGAAACCGACGAGGACTTCGTCTTGGTGACCATCCACCCGGAGACCAAAGGGAAAAACGCTCGTCCGGGAGCCTTCGCCGCGGCGTTCGAGGCGTTGCTCCGGCTAGGGACGCAAGTGCTGCTCACGGCCCCGGCCCCCGACCCGGGGCACGAGGATATCCTTGAACGGATAGCGGCGGCGCGGTCGGCCTCCTCGAAAATTTTCTACTTCCCCAGTTTGGGGATGATGCGCTACGTCAACGCCATGCGCCACGCCGCGTTCATGTTCGGCAACAGCTCCAGCGGGGTGATCGAGTCCTCGGCCTTGGGGACCCCGGCGGTGAACCTCGGCGACCGGCAGCGGGGCCGCGAGGCGGCGGCGAACGTGATTGACTGCGGCCTGACGCCGACGGCGGTCGGCGACGCTCTCGCCCTGGTCTCCAGCCCCGAGTTCAAGGTCCAGGCGACCAGGGCCGTCTGCCCCTATGGCGACGGCCGCTTCTCGGAGCTGGCCCTCGCCTGGCTGGCGCGCCTCTGACCCAGGAACTTTTTTCCCTTCCCCCTCTTGACTTGCCGCGGTTTTCGCGCTATGATTAACTGGTAATTACCAGCTGCGGCGGCGAAGGATGGAGTCGATGATGAGAACGAGGCGGAGATTCACACTTGTGGAGTTGCTGGTCGTGGTGGCGATCATCGCGATCTTGATGGCGATGCTGTTGCCGGCTCTCGCCAAATCCAAGGAGATGGCCAGGCGGATCAGCTGCTCCGGCAACTTGCGGCAGTTCGGACAGTGCCTGAACATGTACTCCGGCGACTTCGCGGACCTGTACCCTCCCTGTTTCGGCGTCACGCCCGGGCAAGCCACCTTGAACACGGGCTGCATCATCCAGGCGGCCGACACGGCGGGCGAGCCGCGGCCCGGCTTCCTCGGCTATCTTTGCGCCTTGGACTACATCAAAAGCGGCGACATCTACTTCTGCCCGAGCGCGAACGACGCCGGCGACACCCGGACGCCCCTGAAATTCCAGACCGGCTGGGGCAAGGCTTGGAACAGCATCCTGCACCATTACATGGCCGACGGCAAACGTCTTTCGAACGACTACGCCGCCTTCGACCCCAAGGTCTATGCCCTCAAGATCCCGCCCAGCCGGGCGATCGTGGCCGACAGCACCATGTACCCCCTGCCTTACAACACCGCCAACCAGGGGCGGCTCATCTCCCACAACAACCGCTTCGCCAACGTCCTGACCAACAACGGCGCGGTCCGCGGCTTCAGCGCGAACAACTCCATCCTGTGGTGGAACTCCGCCCCAAGCGACGGCGCCACCGACGGACAAAAGGCCTGGTGGGACATGGCCGGGAACCAATGAACATTTCAACCTCCAGCAGGAAGGCCATCGTCATGTCCTGGAAAAGCCCCTTCGTCATCCTCGCGTTGTTGAGCGCCACGCCGCTACCCGCGGCGCCGCCGACCTATGTCCTCGACAAGGCCAACGCCATCAGCATGAACTGCGACATCCGCGACTACGGGATGCTCTCCGGCCTCCACAACTGGACTCCCCCCAAGGCCCTCAGCTTCGGCGCGGGCTCCAAATTCACCGGACAATGGAACGGGCCGCGGGACCTCTCCGGCAAGGTCGTGCTGCAGATCGACGAGCGGGACCTCCACCTCTACGCCGAGATCATGGACGACCAGCCGTTCGCCACCACCGACAAGAGCAGACCCTGGACCCGCGACGCCGTCGAGCTGTTCCTCTCCCTGCGGCCCCATCCGGAATCCTCCACCCTGGCCGAGGGCGACGCCCAGTTGCAGCTGCGGCCGGGCGACGGCAAAGGGGAGGCCCCCTCCGTCCTCATCCTCTCCACCGGCGCCGACGGAAGCAAACGGCAAATCCCCGCCACCGGCTGCCAGATCGTGGTCAAGGAGCGCGAGATCACCGTCGGCGCCGACTCCGGGAAAGGACTGGTCATGGAGGCGAAAATCCCCCTGGCCCTCTTCCCGGCGTACCAACGGAACAAGCTCGGCTACATCGGCTTCAGCCTCTTCGTCGTCGACCTCGACGCCGAGGGCAAACTCAACAAATGTCTGATCGGCGGCACCCCCGAGGCCTTCAAGTCCACCGAGAACTACATCACCGGGTTCCTCTACGCCCCCCGCGAGATCGTCGAGCGGGTGGTGGACATCGGCCACGGGGCGCGGCAAGCGTCCGCCCCCAAGGCCAACGCCGGGGGGAAGGACGTCAAGATCTGGGACATGGCGTTGGCCCCGCGGCGGGAGCTGCCCGGGCGCGAGAGCCTCTGCCTCTCCGGCGTCTGGGGCGTCCAGACCTTCGCCGCCAAGCCGGACAAGCTCGACGACGCCAAATGGAAATACCTGCTCCTCCCCCTCGACCCCCACTTTTTCCAGGGCGGCGAGGCTCCGTGTTTCGAGCTGAGGGACGGCGCACTCGTCAGCGCCAGCCTGGCCGACGACTTGAAGGGACAACGTTACCGCTTCCATTGCCGGGACTTCTCGCTGCCCGCGTCCTGGGACGGGAAAAACGTCTTCCTCGACATTGAGGAATGCGGCGTCTCGGTCAAGTGCAAATACTACCTCGACGGCAAGCTGGTGTCCGGCAAGGGCGAGGTGGAAAGCCAACTCTTCGACTTGGGCAAGCTGACGGGAGGCCGGACGTATCAACTGGTCATCGAGGCGAGGGCGGCCAACCCGGACGTCCGGGTCATCGCCCTGGGCGACGTCTGGCTGCATGGCGTCTCCGGGACCGCGGCGTTCGAGCGCTGCGTCGTCGCCACCTCCGTCAAGGACAAGACCGTCGCCATCGACGTCCGTTTGGTCGGTGCGCCGCCCGAGGGCGCGACGCTGGCCGCGACCATCTCCGCATGGCCTCAGGGGGCCAAAGCCCTGGACATTCCGGCCATGCCGCTGCGCGCTTGCCGCGTGGCCGACGGCGTCTACCGGCTCAAGGCCGTCTGGCCGGGGCCGAAGCTGTGGTCGCCGGAGCATCCCTGGCTCTACACGGCGCGGGTCACGTTGTCGGGGGACGACGCCATCGAGCGGCGTTTCGGTTTCCGCGAGCTCGAGGTCAGCGGCAAGGAACTGCTCCTCAACGGCGTCCCCTTCCACGTCAAGGCGATGCATGGCGGCTACTACGCCAACGACTTCGCCGACTTGGCCCATTTGAAGAAACTCGGCTTCAACACGCTGGTGAGTTTCTGCGACCCGTTCCCAGACTACTACCTGAATTGGATGGACGAGCTCGGCTTGATGGGCATCCTGCACATCGCCCCGGCCCTGACCAACTATAACTTCGGCGTCTTCGACCGCAGTCCGGCCCGCAAGGAGTGGCTGGCGCGCCATGCCGGGCACCCGTCGACGCTGCTCTGGCTGGCGAACCTCAACGTCATCGGCTACGAGGCGGGCTGGTGCCATTGGAACTACTGCGTCCTCGGCACCGACTACTTCCCCGTCAAGAGCAAGGACGGGGCGCTGGCCCTCGCCCAGAACCGCGAGATCGACGCCTGGTTCCAGGAGGCCGACCCCGCCACCCCGGTCGTCGACTACTGCTCCGGGAACCAAGGCAAGGTGGCGTCCACGATGAGCCACGCCGATTTCGGCCTGCCCCTGCAGGAGGCGTCCGGCTTCGCCGATTCCTGGGCGAAAAGCGGCCCCCGGCCCCTCATCGCGATGGAGGCCTGGGTCATGCCCACCGGCTTCAACCTCGACCTCCGCCGGGGGCGTTACAAGAACGCCATGCCGAAATTCGAGACCCGCGAGGAGGCCGACGTGAACCTCACCGTCGAGGAGCTCAGCCAGTACCTCGGCGACCAGGCCTACGAGCTGGCCGACCCGGTGCGCTGCTTTCCCTACGCCGACGACCGTCCCAGCGCCTGCCGGAACGCCTGGGATCTGCCGCTGAACGAATGCCTGAGCCCCTCCGGCAACTTCTACGTGTGGCAGCCTCTGGCCCAGGCCGAGGCCGTCCTGGCCGCCCTGGCGATGCGCGAACAGGCCCGCGGCGACCGGGGCAACGGCCTCACCGGGCGCAATTATTTCCTGAACCGCTCCATCTACCCGGACGACCCGATCATCCTGGCGAAGGGCAACCTCCTGGCCGCCACCCCGCTGGACAAATGGTACGCGCCGCTGAACGAGATCAAATCCCAGCGCGACAAGATGCGCTGCGGCCCGGAGGGCGGACGGCTCTCGACGTTGCCCCTGGCGAACTGGGACGCCAAGGCCGACTACAAGACCATCGCCATCCGCAAAATCCCCTTCGCCAGCTATTTCCGCGACGCCACCGACCCGGTCCTCGTCTTTGTCGGCGGCGGCCCCGACGCAGGCCAATTCCGCAACAAGGACCACGCCTTCAGCTCCGGCGAGAAGGTGGTGAAGCACATCGTCGCCGTCAACGACCGCGAAACCCCCGTGACACTCAAGGTCGACTGGACGGCCGGGCCGGACGTGGCGAAGGGTTCCAACGTCATCGAAGTCCCCGCCGGCGGGGTCGTGAAGACCCCCGTCGAGTTCACCGTCCCGGAGCTCGCCGCCAAGCGGGACTGCGTCCTGAAGGCCGGTTCCGACGAGTTCAAGCTGGAGCTCTACCCCGCCTTGAAACCGGCGGGCCTGAAGGTCTACTGCTTCGACCCGAGGGGCCTGACCGCCGCCACCTTGAGGCGGCTCGGCGTGGAGGTCGAGACGCCAAGCCTCCTCGAACGCCTCTTCTGGGGCATGCCCTCCGACGCCACCTTGGTCGTCGGCCGCGAGTCCCTCGACGCTTTCCTCGACGCCCACAGCCCCGAGGAGATCACGGAAAAAGTAGACAAGGGGCTCAAGCTCCTGGTGATGGAACAAGGCCTGGACTCCGTCCTCGGGCCGGTGGCGAAGGAGCTCCGGCTGCGGAACCAGTTCGTCAAGCACCCGGCGCACCCGGCCCTGGCGGGCTTCGCGGACAAGGACTTCGCGCAGTGGCGCGGCGAAAGCTCCCTCACCCCGGCGCGCCCCGCCTGGGAGGCCCCCACCGAATACACCGAGTACAACAACCACCAGATGTTCGGCAAATGGGGCAACGAGGGGATCGTCTGCACCCTGCCGCTCCGGCGCCCGCAGCACGGCAACTCCCGCTCCCTGCTCGCCGGAGGCTTCGACCAGGAATGGGCCGGGCTCATCGAATGTCAGCGAGGCGCGGGCGCGTTGATCCTGTGTCAACTGGACATCGACGGCCGTAGTCAGGCCGACCCCGTCGCCGACCGATTGTTGCTGGGCCTGTTGAGGTATCTCGCCGCCTACCAGGCACCTGCCTGGGGCGCGGTTGCCTACGCCGGGGGCGAGGGTGCCTTGAACTGGCTGCGTCGCCTCAAGCCCGACTTTACTGCGGACGCCGCCGCCGCCAAATTGCTGGTCGTCGGCCCCGGCGGCGACGACGCCCTCAAACGCCGTTGGCTGGACGAGCGGGTCAAGGCGGAGGGCCGGACGATGCTCGTCCTCTGGCCCGAGAGTTCCGCCGACTTGAAATGGCTCGGCATGGACGTCGTGGTGGCTAAAGCGGCCGAGCATGACAAGCAATATTACAAAGCCTGTCTCAGTGACTCGGACAAGGCCGAGTTTTTCCTCCGCGGCGTCAATGACGAGGATCTTTTCTACCGATTCCGCCGAGGCGAAATCCCGTTGGTGGCGAAGGCTCCGGGCCGGATCTTGGCGGGCGGGCTCTTCGCGGACATCCCGGCGGGCAAGGGGCGCGTGCTGCTCTGCCAGCTCAACCCCGCCTGGCACGAAGGCGAGCGGAGCTTCGGCAAGACCATCCGGACGCTCGCCACCATCCTGACGGACTACGACGTGGCGTTGGACCAGCCGTTCCGGCTCGCCGCGCCGTTCAACGAGCTGTCCCAAAGGCTGTGGAAGTTCAAGACCGATCCCGGCTGCGTCGGCGACGCGGCGGGCTGGGCCAAGCCCGGCTTCGACGACAGCGCCTGGGGCCTCCTCAAGACCGGGGCCTCCTGGGAGTCCCAGGGCGTGACGGAGGTCAACCCGCAGCTCTCCAACCCGCCCAACACCTCCTTCAACGGCGTCGGCTGGTACCGCCTCAAGGTCGACGTCCCGAAAGAATATCTCGGTTTCGACCTCTTCCTGGAGATCGGCTCCATCGCCGGGGAGGACGAGGCTTGGTTCAACGGCGCGCCCATCGGCCACACCGGCCCCAAGGACGGCGTCTCCAATTACCATCGCAAATGTCCGCGCTCCTACCGTATCCCGGCGGGGATCATCAAGGAGAGCGGCAACGTGATCGCCGTGAAAGCCAACTGTCCCGGCGGTGTCGGCGGCATCTCCAAGTGGCCGGTGCGCTTGAGCTCCGAGGCCATGGCGTTGCCCTCCATCCCCATGCCCATGGAGAAGGACCGCAAGTTCGGCGACCCCTACCGTTTCGTGATGTGGTGAGCAAATGATAAGCGTCGACGATTTCCCCAACAGGCCTTGTCCGCGTTACCCGGCGATCATCCCGGCGCCGCTCTCTGTGACGCCTCGGGAGGGCGTTTTCCACCTGACACGGGATGCCGCCATCGCCCCGGGGGACGCCACGTTGCGCGGCGCGGCCGCCTACTTGGCCGAAGTTCTGGCCCCGGCCACCGGGTTCGCTTTGCCCGTGTCGGAACCGGGATGTATCGCGCTCCGCCTGGACAAGCGCCTGGGCGCGGAGGCCTACGAGCTGACCGTCTCCCGGGACGCGGTCGACCTGGTCGGCGGGGACGTGAAGGGGGTTTTGAACGGCGTCCAGACCTTGCGCCAGCTCTTGCCGCTGGAGGTGTTCAGCCGACGGCTGGTGGCGGGGCTGGATTGGACCATCCCTTGCGTCAAAGTGGAGGACAAGCCCCGCTTCCAATGGCGCGGGCTGATGCTCGACGTCGGGCGCCATTTCTTCGGCAAGGACACGATCCTGGGCTTGCTCGACGCCATGGCGCTGCACAAGCTCAACGTCTTCCATTTCCACCTGACTGAGGATCAGGGCTGGCGGGTCGCCATCGACAAGTACCCCCGACTCGCCCAACTCGCCTCCACCCGCGGGAGCACCCCCCGCATGAGCCCGGCGGGCGCGCCGGACGGCGTCCTCTACGGCCCCTATTGCTACAGCAAGGACGAGCTGCGGGAGATCGTCGCCCACGCCGCCAAGCTGGGGATATGCGTGGTCCCGGAGCTGGAGATGCCGGGGCATAGCCTCGCCGCCCTCAGCGCCTACCCGGAGCTGTCCTGCGCGGGCGGCCCCTTCGAGGTGGCGTCGGCCATCGGCGTCTTCAAGGACATCTATTGCGCCGGCAAGGACGCCACCTTCGCGTTCCTGACGGACGTGATCGACGAGCTGCTCGACATCTTCCCCGGCGAGTTCTTCCACATCGGCGGCGACGAATGCCCCAAGGACCGCTGGAAGCTCTGCCCCCATTGCCAGGGGCGCATCGCCAAGGAGGGGCTCAAGGACGAGGTGGAACTGCAAGCCTGGTTCATCAAACGTGTCGCCGCCCACCTCGGGGGAAGAGGGCGGCGCATGGTCGGCTGGGACGACATCCTCGAGGGCGAGCTCCCCGCGGACGCCGTGGTCATGCCCTGGCGCAACCTCGACGGCGCGGCGGCGGCGCGCGGCCGCGGCCTCGCGATGGTCCTGACGCCCGGCTCCCATTGCTATTTCGACTACAGCCAGGCGGCGCGCCCCCTGGGCGAGACCGAGCCGCTGGCCGTGACCGTGTCGCTACCCCTGGAGAAGGTCTACGGCTTCGACCCCGCCATCCCGGCGCTCGGCGTCCAGGGCAACGTCTGGACGGAATTCATCCACACGCCCGAGAAGCTCGAATACATGACGTTCCCGCGGGCGGCGGCGCTCGCCGAGGTCGCTTGGTCTGAACCCGCCCGCAAGGACTACCCGGACTTCCTCGGCCGCCTCGACGCCATGACCCGGCGCTACGACTTCCTCGGCATCAACTACCGCCCCCTCGACCGCGCCAAAAAGGCCAGGCGCGGGAAAAAGCCCCGTCTCGACCTCCGGGACGGCCCGGCGACCGCCATTTTGGGCAAGCTGGTGTTGGGCGGGCCGCTCCGCGACTGGCAGGGGCGCCTCATCCGGGAGTCCCTGTGGAAAGGGCCGAAGGCGCTCTCCGCCCGGGCCACGCTCCACCAGGAGGGCGCTTCGTTATGCTTCCGCGTCGACGTCACGGACAACGCGGTGGTCGCCTGCCCCAAGGACGAACGGAACCTCTGCGCTTATGATTGCGTGGAATTGTTCGTAGACTTCCACCCCACCAACGGCGACGCCAAGGATTTTTATCAGTTGCTGTTGTCCCCCGACGGGCGGGTCGTCGCCGCCCGGAACCAGTTTCCGCCCGCGTTCAAAGCGGAAGCGGAGATATCCAAGGACGGCTACACCGTCGCGGGCTCCTTCACGTCGCCCGTCGACGCGGAGGCTTCCATCGGCTTCGACCTCGCCCTCGACGATGTGGGCGAGGACTCCCGCCGCAGTATCCAGCTGCTCTGGGCCGGCGAGGCCGACAACTGCGCCAACAAAACCAACTTCGGTATGTTAATCCTCAAATGAAAGGTATCACAATCATGTCCAAACTGGAGATCAAAGGCGCGTCGTTCGTCATCGACGGCAAAGAGCGGCGGATACTGTCGGGGGCGATGCATTACTTCCGGGTGCGCCCGGAGCTTTGGCGCGACCGCCTCCGCAAACTGAAGCTCATGGGGCTCAACACCGTCGAGACCTACGTCGCCTGGAACCTCCACGAGCCGCGGCCCGGCGTCTTCGATTTCTCCGGGGCCCTCGACGTCAAGAATTACCTCCAGATCGCCCAGGAGGAGGGCTTGCACGCCATCTTGCGCCCCGGCCCCTACATGTGTTCCGAATGGGACTTCGGCGGACTGCCCTGGTGGCTCCTGCAGATCCCGTCCATCCGCCTGCGCTGCATGGACGAGGCCTACCTCGCCGCCACCAAACGCTTCTTCAAGGCGTTGCTCAAGGAGGTCAAGTCGACGCTCTCGAGCGAGGGCGGCCCGGTGATGATGGTGCAGGTGGAGAACGAGTACGGCAGCTACGGCAGCGACTCGGAGTATCTCGCTTGGATCGCCGCCACCTTGAAAGCCCTGGGCGTCGACGTCCCGCTCTTCACCTCCGACGGCCCCTGCGACTGGATGCTCAACGGCGGAACCCTGCCCGGCGTCCTCAAGACCGCCAACTTCGGCTCCCGCGCCCAGGAAGCCTTCGAGACGTTGGAGCGCCACCAGCCGGGCAAGCCCCACATGTGCGCCGAGTTCTGGAACGGCTGGTTCGACCACTGGGGCGAGAAACGCCATGTTCGCGACCACCAGGACGCCACCGCCGCCCTCGAGGAGATCCTCGCGGCGGGCGGCTCGGTCAACCTCTACATGTTCCACGGCGGCACCAGCCACGGCTTCAACAACGGCGCCAACTGCGCCAACGGGGTCTATCAGCCGACCATCGGCAGCTACGACGACGACGCCCCCCTCGACGAAGCCGGCGACCCCACCCCCAAATACCACGCCTTCCGGAAGCTGCTCGCAAAGTACACCGACGTTCCGGACACCCCCGTCCCCGGCCCCGCCCCCAAGAAAGCCTACGGGAAAATCGAACTGACCGAGTCGGCCTCGCTGCTGGGCTCCTTGGACGTCCTCTCCGTCCCCATCCATTCCCAGACGCCCGAGCCGATGGAATGTTTCGACCAAGGCTACGGCTTCATCCTCTACCGCTCGCGGCTGAAGGGGCCGCACAAGGACGCCGAGCTGTCGGTGATCGGCCTCGCCGACCGCGCCGTGGTCTTCGTCGACGGCGTCCGGAAGGGCGTGTTGTCCCGGATCGGCGACGCCGAGCGGACGCTGGTTTTCGACATCCCGCCGGAGGGGGTCACGGTCGAGCTGCTGGTCGAGAACATGGGCCGTATCAACTACGGCGTCGAGCTCGCCGACCGCAAGGGCATCACCGGCGGCGTGGTCTTGAGCAAGCAACAGTACGTCTATGATTGGACGGTCTTCCCATTGCCCCTGGACAATTTAAGCAAGCTCAAGTTCTCCAAGCCCGCGGCCCAAGCTCCGGCGTTCCACCGCGGCCACCTCAAGATCGAGGGCAAACCGGTCGACAGCTTCCTCTCCATGGAAGGTTGGGGCAAGGGTGTCTGCTGGCTCAACGGCTTCAATTTGGGGCGGCATTGGAAGATCGGCCCGCAGATGACCCATTTCATCCCGGCCTGCCTCTTGAGGAAAGGCCGCAACGAGATCGTCGTCCTGGAACTTGAAGCGGCGAAGGGCTCGGTCGAGTTCCTCGACCATTCCATCCTCGACGGTGGCGAGACCTCGACATGAACGACGGCAAACCGGCGCTGCACCAGGAGCTCGAGGCGCATCTCAACGTCTTCATCGCCGACCCCGCCAACGCGATGCTCCCCAGCGAACGGGAGCTCATCGCCCGCTTCGGCGTGTCGCGCACGACGGTGCGGCGGGCCATCCAAACGTTGATCCAAGCGGGACGGGTGAGGCCTGCGCACGGCAAGGGCAACCTTATCGAACGCGGCGCCCCGCGGCGGACGGGCAATATTCTCCTGCTGTTGCGGGAGGAGTCGGAACGCTATCAGCTCGAAGCCTTCGAAGCCCTGCTGGGAGCGTTGTCGGACGCGGGGCTCCACGCCCTCAGCGTGATCGTCCGGGACGGCGAGTCCCCGACGGAGAAGGTGGCGGCGGCGTTGGGCGAGGTCGACGGGGTGGTCCTCGCCGACTGGCTCTCCGAGAACCGGGAGCTCCGGGAGCTTCTGACCACGTCCGGCAAACGCTCCGCCGTCCTCCGCCATCAGCCCGTGACGTTTCCTTACGACTACGCAGCAGAGGACAAGGTCGAAGCCTTCCGCCTCCTCGCGGCGCACCTCGCGGCGCTGGGGCACCGCCATGTCGCCTTCGTCTCGAACCGCCATGACGCCGGACGCCTGGAGGGCGCGAGACGCGGCTTGGCGGAGGCCGGATTGGAACTCGACCCGGAACTCGTCTTCGACTCCATGGGGCGCACCCCCGACGGTTTCAAGTCGGCGGGGCGCCTGTTGGAAAGCGGCAGGCCTTTCACCGCGGTCATCGCCCAGAACGACGAGTGTGCGCTGGGCGTGATGCAACGTTTGATGCTCGCCGGGATCCGCGTCCCGGAGGACGTCAGCCTCACCGGCTACGACAACCTCAGGGAATCGGCCCACTACCCCGCGCCGCTCACCACCTGCGCCGGGGACCTCAGGCGACTTTGCGGCCAAGTGGTCGACTTCATCGCCTCGCCATTCCCCCAAGCGAGCCTCAAGTCCCTGGTGAAACCGGTCCTCCACGTCCGGGCCTCGACGTCCGCCGTCAAACGATTTGGATAATTCCATGGACGGCGGTATATTACGCCGCGGAATCAAACCATGGCTACTACTGAAGGTGCTGACAATGAACCCGATGGAACTGACCGTCGTCCTCTTCCCCTTGCTAGTGCCCATCTGGGACAAAGGCCCGATTGACAGCCAGAACAGCAAATCCCCGGAAAAGCCCAGCTTCCTGGCGGCGGAAGCCGTCCAGGCCCAGCGGAAATTCTACCAGGAGGCCCAGGACCCGCGGCTGCGCGACGGCGTCGCCAGCACCTTGTCGCAGGCGAACAACGCCGAGGCTGTCAAAGCCCTGGAGCGGCTGCTGCGCAAACGCGGCGAGCCCTACGCCCAATCCGAGCTGCTCGCGGCGCTGGATCAATACCAGGGCAAGGCGACGGTCGGAGCGCCGGAGGGGCTGGCCAAGCATTTCGAGTCCAGTTCCCCCTACGCCCGCGCCCACGCCCTGTCGCTCTATCTGGCGAAGACCGGTGACGCCGCCACGGTCGTCGCCCGCTTGAAGGGCGAGCGTTCCGAGTACGTGATCAATTTCCTGCGGGCCCGCCTGTCCGCCTATCCCGACGCCCTCCCCGCCGAAGGGCTCGCCGCCGCCGCCAGCTCGCGATGCCCGGCGCTGCGTCTGGCGGGAATCTACCTGTTGGCGCTGTCCTGCCCCAAGCCCAATCAAGCCCCGGAGCTAAAGGATGCGGCGCGCTCCCCTTCGGCCGCCGTCCGGCTAGAGCTGGCGCGAGGCTTGGGCGAACGCCGCTCCGGCGGGGTCAACCTGCTCAAAATTCTGGCCAAGGACTCCAACGCCTCCGTCCGCGGCCTGGTGGCGTCCGCCGCCAAGGAGCCGAAGCTGGAGACGGTGGCCGAGCAGCTCGCCGCCGACCCGGACGCCGAGGTGCGGCGCTTGGCCTGCGTCACGCTGGGCTCCCATCGCACGGACGCGTCCATCGCGGCCTTGCTGCCCCGGCTCGCCGACTCGGAACGGAAAGTCCGCGACGCCGCGGAACTGGCGCTGGCGGCCCTCCGCCCCGGCCCGGAGGTGGTGGCGCGCTTGGAGGGCTTGCTGACCGAGGCTCCCTCGCGCGACTCGGCCATCCGGGTGCTGAGCCTGCTCGGGGCCACCGGCTCGTCCGACCAGATCCTGGCGGCGCTGAAGGCGGCCGACAAGCACGAGACGCGGGCGCGGGCCATCCACGCCCTGGGCGAGCTCGGCAACCACGCCGCCGCCGCCGAGATCGCCTCCCAAGCCAAGAGCCCCGACCCCGCCACGCGGCGGGCGGTGGCGTTCGCCTTGGGCGTTCTGGCGGAGCCGGACACCTTCGCGGCGCTGGAGACGTTGATCTCCGACAAAGACATCGCTGTGACGCTGGAGGCCATCAAGTCCGCCGGGCTGACCAAGAGCGACTTTTTCTCGGAGCGGCTCTACAAAGTGATCATGAACACCAGCCCCAGCGGCAACGCCGACGCCCGCGCCGCCGCCTGCTGGGCCATCGCCCGGATCGGCGGCGCCAAGCCCAAGGTCGTCGAGCGGCTCAACGAGCTCTGTTTGAAGCAGGTGGTGGAGATGGAGATGGAGAAGACCCACGACGCCGATTACGTCCGGGCCTCGGCCTGCCTGGCGCTGGCCGACCTCGGCCGCGACGACGCCGCGGCGAAGGAGACCGCCGAGACCATCATGGGCAAATGGCGCGAGACGCCGATCTTCGCCACCGACGTCATCAGCGACGAGCTCAAGGACTTCAACCGCCAGATCGAACTCCACTTGGCGGGCAAGACCGCCGAGCCCTGCCGGATCGAGCCGGTCGAGCCCCGTTACGCGGTGTCGCCGGAGCCTTGATGATTCTTTCGTTGACGGCATTGAAATCGCAGCATGGCATTACTATAATATCCTGTGGATGAAGACTAGGCGCGACCGGATATCAGGTATTCACCGAAGGTGTCATCATGAACTCTAAAAAATTCGAGCTGCCTCAGAACATGAAAGGGGCGTGGATTTGGAGTTCCGCGCAAATCGAGCGGGTGGAGAGCTACGTTTTCTTCAAAAAAAGCTTCGACCTCGACTTCGGGGTCAACGACGCCAACTTTTGGATCAACGCCCGTTCGGAATACCATGTGTTCGTCAACGGCAGGCACGTGGGCTACGGCCCGCCCGCCTCGCTGCCGCAACTGAGCTACGTGGAGCGCTACGACGTCAACTACTGCCTTGAGCCCGGCCCGAACGTCATCGGCATCTTGGCGCGGCATGTCAACTTGCCGCAGTTCCGTTGCAGCCAGAAAGTCGCTGGCCTGTGGTGCCAGCTGGACATCGCGGGCGAGCCCCTCCTCTGGTCCGACTCCGACTGGGAGATCTGCGAAGACCAAGCCTTCTGCAAGAATCTGCCCCAACGAGGCTATTGCCTCGGTTTCAACGAAAAAGTCAACCTGGCCGAATACCCCGGCGACTGGCACACACCCGGCGGCGGCCTCGAAGGCCGCTGGTTCAACCCCGACCACGTGGTCGACCTCAACGTGACCCAGAGCCGCTTCGAGGCTTCCCCCTTCGACCCGCTGGCCATGACCACCCTCGACGAGGCGGTGGCGGTGGCGCGCGGCCACTACGTCGCCGGCGCCTTCTCCACCCATGTGTCGTTCAAGGAGTTGTTGCGGGGGCGTCCCTGCACCTACGCCGCCGAGACCTTCCTCTTCTCGCCCCAGCCCCAGGAGCTGCGCTTCGTCCTGAGCTCCGACGACCCGTTCCGTCTCTTCCTCAACGACCGTCTCGTGAAGGAGGACCCAGGCGCCGGCCCGGACGCGGTCGGCGGCCTGCCCCCCGCCCATCCGGCGAACCAGCCGGAATGCCAAGTTGCCTTCGGCGGCGTCTCCGGCAAACTGGCGCTGAACCAAGGTTGGAACCGGCTGCTGATGATCCAGCGCAACGGCTCCGACGGCATGGGCTTCTTCCTGCTTTTCCCGGGCCACAAGGAGCGGCTGGACTTGCGCCGCGCCCAGAGCGAGGAAGCGGAGGAAGGATGGGCCCTCAGCGGGCCGTTGCGGATCCCCTTGGCGCTCTCCAGCGGCTCCGTCCGGCTCAACCGCCTGCCGTCCCGCGCCTTCGCTCCCACGCTGGAGAACCTCAACGACCCCGCCTCCTACCTGAACTCCTGCCACTTCGTTCAGGCGGAACCCAGCGCGGGGAACGCCACCCTGGGGGTTGCCGACTATGTCATCTACGACCTGGGAAGAGTTTATTACGGCTTCCCCGACCTGGAGCTCCAGGGCGGCTTGGGCGACATCGTGGACGTGGTTTGCGGCAACCGCGTGGTCGGCGGCCGCGTCCCGCCCGACAGCGGCAACGGCCGGGCGGTCGACACCTTGCTCTTGAAGGACGGCCTGAACCACTGGCAATCGTTCTCCCCCAAAGGGATCAGATACCTCATGGTCACGGTCCGGGCGGCGGGCGCCGGCGGCGTGGCCGTGGAGAACGCCGGCTTCGTGCGGCTCAAACGCGAACATGAGAACGTGGCGCTGTTCGAATGCTCCGACCCCGAGCTCAACAGCATCTGGAACGTCGGCATGGCGACCTTGGAAAGCACCGCCGTCAACTCCTTCCTGAACAGCCCCGAGACCCACCAAGGACAGTTCCTGCACCTGGCGATGGTCCAATCCCTAAGCTCCTTCTACTCCTTCGGCGACTGCGCCCTGGGGCTGAAGGCGCTCCGCGAGTTCGCCGCCGACCAACTGGAGAACGGCAACATCCCCGCCCTCTGCCCCGGCGGCCTCTATTTCGACTATCCGGACTTGGCGTTGCTCTGGCCCGTCTGGGCCAACTACTTCTTCCAACTCTCCGGCAACCATGAGGTCCTGGTGGAGGCCGAGCCGAAACTGGAGGCGCTCTTCGACCACATCCGCAGCTCGGAACTGAACGCCGACGGGCTGATCGCGGACTTGAAGACCGGACGCAACTCCGGGGTCTTCATCGACTCCGGCGAGATCGACCGCCGCGGCGTGGTCACCGCCGTCAACGCCCTCTATTGCCGCGCCTTGCTCTCCACCAGCCAGATCTACCAGGACCTGGGCAAGGCGGACAAGGCCGAGCAATTCAAGCATGAGGCCGGCGAGGTGGCGGCTAAACTCAACGCCTTGGTCCGCGACCCCGACAGCGGCCTATACGCCGACTGCTTCGCCGATGGCCGCCGCTCGGACAAGTTCTCCATGGAAAGCAACATCCTGGCGCTTTTCGCGGGCGTGGCCGAGCCCGACCAGTTCCAGAGCGTCTTCGGGCACTTCTTCGACCTGGAGACCTGCGAAGAGAAGCATGTCAGCGTCGGCAACAACCCCTATTTCAAGTTCTTCGTGCTGGAGACAGCCTGCGCCTTCGGCCTGACCGCCTGGGCGATCGGCCACATCAAATACTACTGGGGCCGCATGCTCCAAGCCGGAGCCTCCACTTGGTGGGGGATCTTCGACCCCAAAGTCAAGCAGGAGACGATAAAGAACCTCCACTTCTGCCATGGCGGCGGCGTCTGCCCGAACATTTTCCTCATCCGCGAGGTCGCCGGCATCCGTCCCGCCCTCCCTGGCTTCACCCAGATCTACTTCAATCCGCAGCTGAGCTTCGCCAAGTACGTCAAGGCCACCCTCCCGACCCCCTACGGCCGCATCAAAATCGTCTGGGAGATCGACGAGAACGACTTCCTCACCGTGCAGATCGACTCCACCTACCCCCTGGATGTCGTGCCGATGATCCCCGACGAATACCTGGACCGCTGCGAGTTCAAGGTTGACAACAACGTCAACATCTTCGACACCACCGGCATGGCGGAAGGCTGAGCCGGGAAGGCGCGGGCCTCAAGACGTCGTCCAGAACGCCGCCGCGGCAGCCAGCTCTTTGGGCCACGTCATGGTCAGTCAGGAAATATGGCGCCAAACTTGAATGACATCATAAAACTCGTAAAGAAGCATCTTTTGGGCTGCTGCGCGCTCCTTGTCTGTCTATATGCGCCTTTCGCATGGATACTTTTCATCGGTTCCTTGCGCTGGGAATATTTGAAGCTATCGCCGTTGCTGCCCACGTTTTATCCCGCTGGGGTCACCTGTTACGCGCTTGACATCCCCGGCCACGGATGGGGGGCATTCACCATCGCCGTGTTGCTGACTTCCGGCTGGTTTGGGCTCCTGCTGTGGCTTGGCGGGAAAAACTGGAAATTACTTTTGCTTTCATGCTTCCTAGGCCTAGCCCTCTCCAGCTTTTCATCCTTTGTTTTATATCACGTATACCTAATGTGACCCGTCCAAAACTTCAGAGCCCGAGAAGGCATGCTTCAAAAACGTCCGAAAGTAGGTGACATTTTCGACGTGGAGTTTTTCCGCGGCGGAGCCGCCTTGGACTGCGGCGATTCTTCGCCGCTTTGGAACGGCCGCCAGAACACTCCGAAGATGTTTCCGGGCTGGAGTTTTGTGCGGAAATGGCTACGGTTCCATGCGGTGGGTGCGCCGTAAAGCGGCGAAGAATCGCCGCGCTCCAAAGACGCTCCGCGTCGGAAAGGCAGTAACCACCTCTCGTTTTTTCCCGCCAAAATGTCAACTACTTTTTGAAGCATGCCCCCGACAAGTCAAAGAATTTCAGAACACGACAGGTCAGGGAAAATGCCAAGCCCCTGGAGCGAAGCGGTTATAGCGCCAACGGCGCGGCCTTATCGTAGCCTGGGGCGACGCCCCAGGAAACCAAGGACCAAGGACGTCCAGGGCTGAAAGCCCGCCCTAAATGGCGCTTTTTGGCGCGGGCTTTCAGCCCTGGAAAACGTTGTGCCCCCATGTCCCTGGGGCGCTGCCCCAGGCTACGATAAGGCCGCGCCGTTGGCGCTAAAAAGGTGTCTCTAGATTTTCCGCAGTTCATGCTCCGTTGAGCGTAGACTTGTCGTGGTCTGAATTTATCGTGACACCAAACGTTCGCCCCAAGAGGGCAGTTTGGTCAGGCCTGAGAAAACGCCTGTCTCGGAGTTCATGGCTTGGGGGATGATATATGAGGGGGGCATGGAGCTCGCTTAAGCGAACACGATTGGGCCTTACGCCCAACCGATGAAGCGGGCTTGGTGCGGCAGCACATCCCAGGGAGAGTCTCCCCCTGGGAACAGGGCTAGCCTAAGGACAGAAGGGTAAATCGTCAGCGCCTGGGCCTGAAGCCGCCGGACCTACCGCCGGGACGGGGACCGCCCCTGCTGCCGCCGCGGAAACCGCCGGGCCTGCCGCCGCCGCCGCCATGGGAGGACGCATATTCGCGCCGCTCGCCGGGGAGCGCGGGCATGTGGGCCAGAGGGGCGAGCATCTGCTCCTCGGGCATGATCGAATGGATCTCCTTCCCGAGGAACTTCTCGATGGAGGGGATCACGTAGGAGCCGTACTCGCAAAGGAAACTGATGGCGACGCCGGTCTTGCCCGCCCGGCCAGTGCGGCCGATACGGTGGACGTAGTCCTCGGGTTGCTCCGGAAGGTCGTAGTTGAGCACATGGCTGATGTCGTCGACGTGGATGCCGCGGGCGGCGACGTCGGTGGCCACGATGACCGGGGTCTTGCCGGAACGGAACGTCTCAAGCACTTTGAGGCGTTTCTGCTGGGGGACGTCACCGGAGAGCAGCTCGCAGCCGACGCCGTGGCGGTTGATCAAGTTGCAGAGGCGCTCGGCGGAGTCCTTGCGGTTGGTGAAGATCAAAGCGCGGGTGATGGGCTCGTTCTTGAGCAGCCAGATCAGCAGCGCGGACTTGCTGTCGACCGAGACGGAGTAGAAACGCTGGTCGATCAGATCGGTGACGATGGTCTCGGCCTCGATCTCGACCTCGGCGGGATTGACCAGCCATTTGTCGACCAGGCGGGTGATCTCCGGGGTCAAGGTGGCGCTGAAGAACATGGTCTGGCGTTTGCCGGGCTCGGGCAGTTGCGACACGATGCGGCGGACGTCGGGGATGAAGCCCATGTCGAGCATGCGGTCGGCCTCGTCGATGACCAGGAACTCGGCCGCGGTCAGGTGGAGGTGGCCGCTGCGGTAGAAGTCGATGATGCGGCCGGGGGTGCCGACCAAGATGTCGATATGCTGTTGCAGGGCGTTGCGCTGGGTCTGGTGCCCCATGCCGCCGTAGACCGCGAGGATGTTCAATCCGGTGTACTTGCCAATGGCCACGGCGTCGTCGTGGATCTGGATGGCCAGCTCGCGGGTCGGGGCCAGGATCAGCGTCCGGCAGAACCCGGGGGCGTACTTGGCCTTGCGGTGGGCGAGCAGCTTGGTGAAGATGGCGATCAAAAAGGCGGCGGTCTTGCCGGTGCCGGTCTGGGCTTTGCCGGTGACGTCGCGGCCGTCGAGGGCCAGCGGTAGGCATTGGGCCTGGATGGGAGTGCAGTAGAGGAAGCCAAGATCCTGCACGCCGCAGAGGACTTCTTTGGCGATGGGCAGGTCGGTGAAGCGGGTCTGGCCCTCCTCCACCGGGGACTCGATCAACTCCGGCAACACCAGCGGGGTGGGTTGGGCGTGGCTGCTGGCCGGGACGTGACGCGCATGCGCCGGGCTGTCCTCGACACTGGCGGGACGACGCGAGCGGGACGGGCCGTCCTCGCTTCTGGGGGCGCGGCGCGGCTGGGATGGCGCGGCTTCCTCGGTCCTGGGCTTGCTGCTTCGCTTCCGGTGCTGTTGCGCCTGATCAGGAACGGATTCCTTGGCCGAAAACTCAACCCGAGGCGGGATGGGGATGCTGGCGAATTCTTGTTTGCGGGGCGATTTCTTCGACTCCTGCGACGGGGGAACCCCCAGCAGTGCCTTGAGTTTCTTCTTGATGGCGGTAAACAATGCTTTTTGTCCTTTAAAATGGCTTTGTTGCGTTATGGCCGGCGCATTCCCCCCAACGTGCCGCTAATCCATAATAGAAACGCGACGGGACGAAAATACAAGTCTCGCGCCAAAGACAGCGGCAAGTTTTATCGCTCGGCCGCCTTGAACTTGCCGGGCGCCACGCCGAACGCCTTGACGAAAGCCCGACAGAAATAGCTCGACGAAGCGAAACCGCAGCGCTCGGCGATATCGCGGACGCGCAGGCTTTCCGTCTGGAGCAGGTTCATCGCCCGCTCCAGCCGCAGCTGGTGGACGAAGTCGCCAGGACTTTGCCCCAGGTGGCGTTTGAACTGCCGGGAGAAATGGTGGAGGCTCAAGCCGGCCGCCTCGCCCAGGTCGCCGACGACGATCGGCTCGGCGAAATGTTCCAGGGCGAAGCGCACGGCGCGCTCGATGGCCTCGGGCCGCCGCTCCCCCGCCGCGGTCTTGGCGGACTCCGACAGCAGCGCCATGCCGAAGCCGTAGGCCAGCCCGGAAAGCAGGTAACAGTCCGGACGCGGCTTGGACGCCGCCGCGAAAATCCGTTCGACCAGCTCCAAACTGGCGGTTCTTTCCGTATATTTGAGCACCGGGCCGTTCGCTTTGATAACCGCCTCGCAGGCCCGCTGACACTCGATCCCCCGCAAAATCAGGAAGATGAACTCCCAATGCCCCGCTCCCTCCGGGAAATAGTAGCGGTGCCGATGCGGCACCCTCACCAGCAACGCCTCGCCGGGAAGCAGATCGTGACGCCTGCCCTCGTAGTCCAACACCCCGCGTCCGGACAACGTGAGCTGCCACAGGATGAACTCCCGGTCGCCGCGCCTCAAACCGTCCCAGTCGTAACTGGCGTCCTCGCGCCGCTCGCGCCCCAGACAGCTAACCCGGGCGTTGAGCGGCAACGCCCCCCCGGCGTAGCTCAAGCCGCTCCACCACAAGCCGGGCAGTTCCAAATCGAACAGCATAAAATGAAAACCTTTTAGCAAATTTGTGAGATTTGACGATCATCAAACAAGCACTATTATCCAATATACAGCGCTGCGCTAAAAAACCAAACAAAAGGGACGGGACATGAGTTTCAAAGTGGCGTTCATCGGAGCGGGGAGCCTCACCTTCTGCCGGACAATGCTCAAAGACCTGCTGGCCGTGCCGGAGTTCCGCTCCATCGAGCTGGCCTTCATGGACATCGACCGGCTGAACCTGGACATCTCCGTCCAGCTTTGCCAGCGGGACATCGACGCCAACGGCCTGGACATCAAGATACATTCCACCGTCGACCGCCGCGAGGCCGTCGCCGGAGCGAAATACGTCCTCAACCTCGCCCGTGTCGGCGGCTTGGAGGCCTTCGCCACGGACGTCGAGATCCCGTTGCGCTACGGCGTCGACCAGTGCGTCGGCGACACCCTTTGCGCCGGCGGCGTCATGTACGGCCAGCGCGGCGTCGCCTTCATCCTCGGCCTCTGCGAGGACATCAAGGCGCTCTCCCGCCCCGACTGCCTCCTGCTGAACTATGGCAACCCCAACGCCATGCTGACCTGGGCGGCCAACCACCATGGCCAGGTGCGTTGCCTCGGCCTCTGCCACGGCGTCCAGGGCGGCCACCAGCAAATCGCCACCGTCCTCGGGCTGGCGCCGGAGGACATCGACATCATCTGCGCCGGCATCAACCACCAGACCTGGTACATCCAAGTGCGGCACCACGGCCAGGACATGACCGGCAAGCTGCTCGAGGCCTTCGAGCGTCACCCGGACTACAGCAAGACCGAGAAGGTGCGCATCGACATGCTCCGCCGCTTCGGCTACTACAGCACCGAGTCCAACGGCCATTTGAGCGAGTACGTCCCGTGGTACCGCAAGCGCGGGGACGAGATCAAAAATTGGATCGACCTCGGCTGCTGGATCCATGGCGAGACCGGCGGCTACCTGCGCGTCTGCGCCGAGGGCCGCGACTGGATCAAGCACGACTACCCGGCCCAGTTGAAGGCCGAGCCCAAGCGCTTCGACATGGCCACGCGGAGCCATGAGCACGGCAGCCGCATCATCGAGTCCCTGGAGACCGGGCGGGTCTACCGCGGCCACTTCAACGTCCCCAACCGCGGCGCCATCTCCAATCTGCCCGACGACGCCATCGTCGAGGTCCCCGGCTACGTGGACGGCAACGGGGTGAACATCCCCCGGGTGGGCGATTTGCCCCTGGGCTGCGCGGCGGTCTGCAACGTCAGCGTCTCGGTGCAGCGCCTCGCCGTCGAGGCGGCCGTCCGCGGCGACGACCAGCTGTTGCGCCAGGCGATGATGATGGACCCGCTGACCGGGGCCGTCTGCGACCCGCCGGAAATCTGGCAGATGGTGGACGAGCTGCTCGTCGCCCAGGAGCGGTGGCTGCCGCAATATGCCGTGGCGGTCGCCGCCGCCAAAGCCCGCCTGGTCAACGGCCTGGGAATCCCTGTCCGCGAGGGCTACAGCGGCGCCGCGCGGCTCAAGACCAAGACCATCGAGGAGCTTGCCATCGACAAGCGCAAAGCCCAGGAGGAGGCCGCCGCCCAGAAGTGACGGCGTCCGCCCCGGGCTTGAAAAAGCCCGGGGACAAGCTAGTGTAATCCCGGCAACCACGGGGAGCGGACGATGGCGAGAATGTTGAAGGCGGATTTCCACGCCCACACCGCGTCCGACCCTTTCGACTCCATCCCCCACGACGAGCTGGAACTGATCGATTTGGCGGCGGCGCAAGGCTACGACGTGCTGACCATCACCAACCATGGCCAACGTTTCGACCCGGCTTCCCTGACGGAGCGCGCCGCGGCCAAAGGGATCATGCTCATGACCGGCATCGAGGCATGGATCGAAGGCAAGCACGTGGTGCTGCTCAACTGCGACCAAGACGCGGAGCGGCTCGACAGTTTCGCCGACTTGCGCGCCTACCGGGCGAGCCATCCGGAAATCTTCGTCCTCGCCCCGCACCCCTTTTATCCCAAAGCAAGCTGCCTGGGTGACGATTTCCTGATGAACCTCGACCTCTTCGACGGCGTCGAGTTCAGCCATCTCTACCTGCGGGGCTTCAACCGCTACAACGAGCAGGCGGCCGAGGAGGCGCGGCGGCACGGCAAGACCTTGCTAGGCACCTCCGACTGCCACCGGCTCTACCAGTTCGGCTCGACGTTCACCTTGGTGGAAGCCGCGAAGACCCCCGAGGCCGTCATCGCCGCGCTGAAAGCCGGCAAGTGCCAGGTGGTGAGCCGTCCGGTGAGCTTGGTCAAACTGTTCCGGCTCTTCCTGTCCCTGATGGCCGGGGGCGAGCTGATCCGCCTCAGGCGCGCCGTTTTGGGGCGGTAGCGGCCGGAGTCAAGACTAGTCGTCTGCGGCGCCACGGGGCGTCCGGGCGCGTCAACCAGACTTCCGCGGCCAGCTCGGAGGAGCAACGGGCGCGGCCGAGGACGAAAATCTCCAGCGACCGGTTGAGCGTCCCGGCGGCCAGGGGAAAGAAGTAGGTGTAACCCGTCTCCCGCGGCGTCACGACGTTCTCCCAGGCGTTGCACGGATAGGACGGCGCCCGGTCGGGCGCGCCGACGTAGCCGTCGCCCGTTTTTATCGCGGCGTAAGCCCCTTCGACCCCGTGCGTCCCGTGGAGAGCCACGCAGAGCTGGGAGCCTTCCGCCGCCTCGTCCACCACCACCGTCCCCCGCCAAGCCTTGACGAACTTCATTCTGGCGGGCAGGCCGAACAGGTTCGAGGCCCGCCACAGACCACGGTCGAGCGCGACGGCGCCGCGGAAGGCTTCGATGGAGCCGACCCTGACGTTGAAGTTCGGGAAACGCAGGTAGCGGACGCCGACGGCGGGGGCGAGCTGGATGGTCGAGCGTTTCTCCACGAAAAACGGGACGCGCCGCCATGTCCGCAAATCTAGGGAGACTTCGACGGCGTTGCCCTCCTCCAGACGCAGGGGGGCGAGGGCGAACTCGTCCTTGACCTCCAGCACCAGCCGGTCGGGACGCTCGACCCGTCCGAGGTCAAGGCGCAGCGCCCCGCCCTCGATCCGCTGGTCGCCGTTGTAGTGGCAGGGATAGAAAGAGCTGTCCGCGGCGCCGTCGAACATCTGCCGGTCCCAGACGCCGCGTTCACGGAAACGCTCCTGGGAGAAGAACATGTCGCGCGCCTTCTGGACTTGTGGGATGGCGGTCGGGCCGGAACGCGACAGCGAACGGACTTCGAGGGCGTTGTTGTCGGCGGCGAAACACGTGGCCTCATACAGGGCCTCGGTGTCCGCGGGGAGCTCCGCCGCCTCCAAGGTGGCCAATTGGCGTGGCGTCGGCTTGAGCAAGGGCTGGCCGGGGAACACGACCTCAAGCGCGCCGATGGCCAAGGCGTCCGTCACGTCATGGCCGTCGAGCTCCGCCTTGGCGCAGGCGGCGCCCACGGTGTGGCGGGAGCCGGGCATGCCCAGCAAGTCGAGGGTCAGCGGCTCGCCGTCCAAAGCCTTCACCACCTGGTAGTCCACCCCTTCGAGCCCCGGCTCGTCGAAGCCCGTGGTGGAGGCCGCCAGCAAACATGAGCGGAAAGGCTCGACGGTCACCGGGACGCTTGCGCCGAACGCGAAACGGCCAAGGATGCGTTCGGTCGGATGATGCTGGCGCAGCTCGACCTCGCCGCCGCCCTCCAGGCCGATCCCGCCATCCAGGCGGAGGTGGCGGACCACCGGGCTCCAGGTCAAGTTGCGCAGCGTGATGAGCCGGGTTTGGCCGTCGCCCCGCGACACGGCGTGGGGGCCGTGCTGTCCTTCGGGGAGCTGGAAGCCGTTCACCAGGATATCGCGGTGGCGGCGGTGCAGGTTGAAGAGCCTGGCCAGCTTGGGGAACTCGTCGTCCCGCAGCAGCCAGGGGTTGCCGTAGATCTCGGGGGCGAGGATGAGGCAGCGGTTGAAGGCTTGCAGCACCAGCTCGTCGTCCCAGGCGTCGAGGCAGGAAGAGAGGCAGACCCCATGGTCCTCGGTGAGGCGTCGCATGCCGGGCGGCAGGCCGCGGCGCATGGCGTTGAGTCGGTGGTGGGGGGCGGGGGACACGTTGGCGGCCGTCATGGAGTCTATGTACGACTCCTTGCCTTCCCAGAGGAAGGTGGTCGAATGGGCGGCGGCCGCGGGCGGGAGCCCCAACCGGTGGTCGAGGAGGATCAGGTCGGGGCTGTGCTGACGGCATTCGGTCATCATCTGGATGAAGTCAGCCTCCTTCTCCGGGCGCAGGAAGCCGCAGACGGTGTCGAACTTGAAGAGGGCGAAATGGTGGTCGCGGCAGAGGCCGACCATCATGGCGCGGCGGGCGGCGGAGCTCTCGGGGGTGTCGCCGAAACCGTCCGGGCCGCCCCAGACGCCGAGCCGGACGCCGAGCTCGGCGGCGCGGTGGCAAACCTTGTCGAAGCCATTGGGGAAACGCCGGTTGAAACGCTCCGAATCCGTGGAGCAGTAGAGGCGGGCGCAGTCGATCGCCCCGGCGTCGAAGGCGTAGATGTCCAGGCGCATGCCGTATTCGTCGCGGAGCCAGGCGAAGAACTCGAGGTTCGCCAGCGTCTGCGCCTCGGTCGCCCCCTCGTTGGTGTTGTTGATCCAACTAAAATACTGCGCGCGCGATGGCGAGCTTTCGTCAGCCCCTGGGAACACTTGCATTGAATAACCCCGTAATTGACAATTTATGATTGAAAATCTATGTATAGCTTGTATTATACCGTAAAAATGACGCATGGAAAGACTGGTTTTTTTGATATTAATTGACTGTTTGTGATAAAATGTGGGTAACAAAATTCCAGATCGACAATCCTTTGGAGTCCTTGCCGCGGCCGTTGCTGATCGGCTATGAGGAGCAAAGCTCCAGCGCCTACCGCCACCGGACCGAGCGCCTTGCCGGCAGGCCCTATGGGTGCTTCCAATGTAGCGTCGAGGGCGAGGGGCGCGTGATCCACCAAGGACGGACGCTGGCCTTGCCCCCCGGGACGGGGTTCCTCATGGACACCCGGCTTCCGGGCGTCGAGTACTTCTATCCCGAGGGCGGGCGGGCGCCATGGAAATTCTGGTACGTCGAGTTCGAGGGCGGCGCCAGCTTCGACCTTGTGAGAGACATCCTGGACAGGCGCGGCCCCGTCCATGCGTTGCCGCCGGACAGCGGCCTCGGGGCGCGGGTCATGGCGTTCCGGCGCCACTCCTGGGCCACCACGCCCATCGCCGCCTCGGAGGGGGCGAAACTGGTTTTCGACCTGCTCACCGACATCGTCCAAGGCCACGAGAAGCAGCCAGGCACGGAGACGGGCCACGGGCGCTTGGTGGAAGACGCCCGCGCCTATGTCCAGGGCCATGTCGACGCGCCCCTGACCGTCACCCGGATCGCCGCCGAGATGGGGGTTTCCCGCGAGCACCTGTGCCGGGTCTTCCAGGCGCGGCTCGGAGTCTCGCCGCTGCGCTATGTCTTGGGCGAGAAAATCTGCCTGGCCTGCTGTCTGCTCGACGGCGCCACGCTCAGCAACAAAGAGATCGCCCGCCGGATCGGCGACAACTCCCCGGCGCATTTCGCCAGGGTGTTCAAAACGTTCACCGGCGTGACCCCCAAACAGTTCCGCCAGCTCCGGGACAAGACCGCCGTTCTGCGCGCCCTTCTCTGAATGGGGGCTGGAATGTGCTCCGAGCCGTGGCTATGTTACCGCCAGACAAAGACACGAAGGCGGCGGCATGATCAAGAAAATCCAGGCCATAGTACATAAAATACCCGGCTCGCTCAGCCTCTGCGCCTTGTTGTTGCTGCTGGGGCTCTGGGGCTGCGTCGCCGTGTTGAACGCCACCGCCTATTCCGGCGAGCCGCTGCGTTACATGGCGCGGCAACTATGCTGGCTGCTGCTGGGCGGAGGCGTCCTGGTGATGGCGGCGCTGGCGCCGTTCGGCTGGGTGCGGGACAACGCCTGGAAGCTCTCGTTGGCCGCCTGGCTCCCCCTGGCGTTGGTGCTGTTGTTCGGGACGCGGGTCAACGGCATGAAGGGCTGGTTCGTGTGGGGCGACGGGGCGACGCAAATGTTTTTCCAGCCCTCGGAACTGGGCAAACCGGCCTTCGTTTTGGGACTCTGCCACCTTTGCGTGACCATGGAGGGCGGGCCGCGGAAGTTCCTGGCGATGTTTGGGTTTCTGCTGTTATGGCTGGTCCCGGTGGCGTTGGAGCCGGATTACGGGACGGCCCTGGTTTACGCCGCGGCGTTCTGCGTCGTCTATTGGGTGGGGGAGGGGCGGGCGAAACCGCTGGCCTTGGCGGCGGGGCTGGGGGCGATCGGCGCGGCTTTCGTGATCAGCCGGCACAGTTACGTCATGGACCGCTTGCTGGGCTTCCTCCAACCGTCCGGCCGGCTCGACGGGGCGGCGTGGCACATCACCCAGTTCCACCACGCCATAGCGCGGGGCGGGTTCTGGGGCGACAACCTGGGCAAGGCCTTGTGGTCGCACGCCTATCTGCCCTTGTCGCATAGCGACTCGATCTTCGCCTCGTTGACCGAATCGCTGGGCTTCGTGGGGGCGTTCCCGGTGATCGCCGGCTTCGCGGCGCTGGTCTACTGCGGCTACCGTCTGGCGTTCGCGCCCGGGGTGGGCCGTTTCGCCGCGTTGTTCGCCTTCTCGGTGGCGGCGCTGGTGGCGTTCCAGGCGTTCGTGCACATCGCCGTGAACATCGGGGTCATGCCGCCGACGGGGATAACCTTGCCGTTGTTCAGCTACGGGGGCAGCTCCATGCTCTCGACCATGCTCAGCTTCGGGCTGATGATCGGCGCGCTCGGGCAGTCTAGCCCGCCGTCTCCCGGCGCTGCCGGGGAGTCAGGGCTGTCAAAAAGCAGCGCCAACGAATACCGCCTGCCGCTTTAGGGGCCGTGAAGAAATAAATCCGCGGCAATCCCTTAGGGACGCCGCCAACAGCCTGGCGCTCAACGATAAACGGTAGCTTGGCAACTTCCATGTCCCTTAACGCTCGGGGGCGGTGGGTTTGAGGCGTTTGCGCTCCTTGAGCTCCTCCTCCTCCTTGAGGCGGCGCTGCTCGAAGAGGTGCGCCATCAGGATCTTGGCTATGGTCTGGGCCGAGAAGAACAGGATGATGGCGACTCCGAACATCACGCAGCAGGCCCAAAAGGCGGAGAACAGCAGGTTCCGACCCAGGGCGAGGTTCACCGCCAAACTGAGTATGGCGGCGGCGAGGGAGATCAACAGCACGAAACGTTTGATGACGTCACTAGGCATGGGAGGGGCTCATATTTTCATTAGTCCGTTGACGAGGCGTTGGCTGTCGAGGTCGCCGAGCTTGGTCTCGGCGTCCCGGCTCACGATGATTTTCTTGGCGATGTCCAGGAGCCGCCGCGCCGCCGGGTCGTCGGGGGCGACGACCACGAGGGGCTTGCGGGAGTAGATGGCCTTGACCGCGCCGCGGCTCTCGGGGATCACGCCCAGGAGCTCGAGCTTGCGGGAAAGATAGCTCTCGGAGACGCGGTTGAGGATGTTGCGGACGCGTTCGCCCTCTTGGTCGCTGGCGGCCATGTTGACCACCAAACTGAGGTGCTTGGAGAGGTTCTCCTGGTGGACGACCTTGGTGAGGGCGTAGGCGTCCATGATCGAGGCGGGCTGCGGGGTGGCGACCAGGAGGGTCTGGGGGACGGCGGCGAGGAAACTCGTGACGTTGCTGTCGATGCCGGCGGCGCAGTCGAAGATCAAGACGTCGTAGTTGGAGGCGAAGCCGATGAGGTCGTCGATGAGCATTTTGAGGCGGGCCTGGCCCATGGAGACCATCTCGCGGGCGCCGGAGCTGGCGGCGAGCAGGTCGACGTTGTAGGGGGTTTTGGCGACGATCTCCTCGAAGCTTTTGTTTTTGAAGACGGCGTCCTGGAGGGAGAACTCGGGGGAGACGCCGAGGACGAGGTCGGCGTTGGCCAAGCCGAGGTCGGCGTCGATGATGAGGACTTTGCGGCCGAGCTGGCCGAGAGCGACGGCGAGGTTGACGCACAGGAACGTCTTGCCGACGCCGCCCTTGCCGCTGGCGACGGCGAAGCAGCGGACGGATTTGCGCGACAAGCCCGCCTGGCGCTCTCTAACCGCGTTTCTGAGGGACGACGCCTGGTCGTTTTCTAGGGCCATGGGCGGCGCCTCCGGTTTTGATCGGTTCGCTGGGCTCCACGAGGGGCATGATCAAGGAGGCGACCACGCCCGGGGAGGCGACATGGATGTCCTCCGGGACGCGCTGGCCGTCGGTGAGGTAGAGGACGGGGAGCCCGGTGACGTCGAAAAGTTTGGTGAGGCCGTCGCAACGGGCGGCCTCGTCGGTCTTGCTGATGATGAGGGCGGCGGGGTTGAGTTTGCCGTAACTGTCCTGGAGGGCCTGGGCCTCCTCCTGGCGGAGGCTGGCGGGGACGACCAGGACGCAGCAGACGCCGCCGAGGAGGCTGACGCATTCTTTGATGGCGTTTATGCCGGCCTCGTCGAAATGGCCGCGGCCGGGGGTGTCGATGAAGACGACATCCTTGTCGGCGAATTTGGCGATCTGCCCTTTGAGCTCGTCGGGGGAGAAGGCGACGGCCATCTCGACGCCGAGGAGCTGGGCGTACTCGCGGAGCTGGTCGACGGCGGCGACGCGGAAGGTGTCGACGCTGACGACGCCGACATTGAGGTTGTTGCCGAGGACGCACTTGGCGGCGAGCTTGGCCAGCGTGGTGGTCTTGCCGACGCCGGTGCTGCCGACCAGGACGTAGACGTCCGGGGGGGCTCCCGGGGTGGGGCGGAAAAGGATACCCCCGGCGGTGGGGACGAGGGAGGCGACGGCCTCGTGCCAGTCCTCTTTGCTGGGGTTGGAGCCATGGGCGATCTCCCTGGCCATGGCGGCGACCTTCTCGCGCCATTGGGGGTGGACGTTGGCGAGGGAGTCGCCGTCGGCGTCGAGGAGGTCCTTGGCGGCGATGGTCTCCATGCGCTCGCCCATCTCCAGGAGCTTGTCGTCGAGGAGCTTGAGCGATTGCTTGAGGCCGCGGTACTGTTGTTTTTGCTCGTCCATGGCGGACTCGAACTGCTTGACGGCGACCTGCGGCAGGGGGGCGGCGTCGGCGTCGAGAGCCTCGTCGGCGGCGGCGATGACCTCGAAACCGCCCTTCTTGCCCAGCGACAGCACGCCGCCGCCGGGGAGTTTTTGGATGTTGACGATGACGGCGTTCTCGCCGAGCTCCTTGAGGACGACTTCCCGGATTTTCTCCAGGGACGCGCCCTTGTAGCGTTTTATCTTCATGCGGCCAACTTCCCTTCTTTCCTCCTGGCCCCGGACGGCCTAGCGGTGCCGACGATCTTGAGCGAGACGTCGTCGGACACCTCGGCGTAAGACATCACCGCCATGTTATAGATTTTGCGCTCGAGTATCCGCCGCATATGCAGACGGATCAGGGGGGAGACCAACAGCACGATGTCCGCGTCGGTGACGCCCCTGGCGGTATCATACACCGCGTTGACGCAATTTACTATCTCGTTTACGCGCTCCGGGGCGAGGCCGAGCATGCCGCCGCCGCCGCCATGGCTGATGCCGGTCTGGATCTCCTCCTCGACCTCGGGCTGGAGGGTGACGGCGTAGAGGGTCTGGTCGTTGGGGTTGAGGTATTTGGAGACGATGTGGCCTTTGAGCGCCTGGCGGCAGAACTCGCTGAGGATGATGGGGTCGCGGGTCTGGGGGGAGTAGTCGGCGAGGGTCTCGAGGATGACCGGCATGTCGTGGACCGGGACGTTCTCGGTGAGCAACGACTGGAGGACGCGGTGGACGACGCCGACGGAGAGTTGGTGGGTGGAGAGCTCCTCGACCACGGCGGGGCTGGTTTTCTTGATCTCGTCGAGGATGTTGCTGACGTCCTGGCGGCTGATGAGCTCGGCGGCGTAGTCCTTGACGATCTTGGTGACGTGGGTGGCCACGACGCTGGAGGGGTCGACGACGGTGTAGCCCATGGACTCGGCGGCCTCGACGCGCTGCTTGTTGATCCAGACGGCCTCGAAACCGAAGGCGGGGTCGACGGTGCGGACGCCCTCGATTTTGCCGGTGGCGTCGCCGGGGTTGATCGCCAGGTGGCTGCCGGCGTGGACGTTGCCGCGGCCGCGCTCCAGGCCGCGGACCAACACGCGGTACTCGTTGTTGGCCAGCTCGATGTTGTCCTGGATGGAGATGGGGGGGATGAGGAAGCCGAGCTCCTCCTTGATCTGTTTGCGGATGAGGCTGATGCGCTCGACCAAGTCGCCGCCCTGCTCGGTGTCGACCAGCGGGACCAGGCTGAAGCCGACCTCGAGGGTCATCGGGTTGATCTTGGGCAGACTGTTGTCGGAGGCGCTTGGGAGGATGCCCTGGTTCTTGCCGGGCTCGCCGGGGCCGAGCTTGCCTTGCTCCTTGCCGCCGGGGAGGGCCTTGCCGCCCTTCGCCGCGGGCGAGCCGGAGGCCAGGGCCAGCTGCTCCTCTTTCTTCACGTTCATCTTGTTGACCATCACCCCGCCCATGGCGCAGGCGCCGGCGATGGTGAAGAAGGGCAGGAAGGGGAAGCCAGGCAGCACCGCCAGGACGAAAAGCATGGAGGAGCCGATGAAGAGCGGCTCGGGACGGGTGAACATCTCCCCCATCAACTGGCCGCCCAGGCCGTCTTTGTCGGTGTCGGTCTTGGCGACCAACAAGCCCGACGCCACGGAGATCAGCAGCGCGGGGATCTGGCTGACCAGACCGTCGCCGATGGTCAGCGAGGTGTAGGTCTGGAGCGCGTCCGCCACGGGCATGCCCTTCTGGAGCACGCCGATGGAGATACCGCCGATAATGTTGATCGCCGTGATCACCAAACCGGCCTTGACGTCCCCCTGGACGAACTTGGAGGCGCCGTCCATGGAACCGTAGAACTCGGCCTCGCGGCTGAGGTCGAGGCGTTTCTTCTTGGCCTCCTCCTCGTCGATGATACCGGCGTTGAGGTCGGCGTCGATGCTCATCTGTTTGCCGGGCATGGCGTCCAAGGTGAAACGGGCGGCGACCTCGGAGATGCGGGTCGCGCCCTTGGTGATGACCATGAACTGGATGGCCATCAAGATACAGAACACCACCGCGCCGATGATGTAGTTGTTCTGGATGACGAACTTGCCGAACGCGTCGATGACCACGCCGGCGTTGGCGTCCAGGAGCACCAGTTTGGTCGACGCCACGTTCAAGGACAGCCGGAACAATGTCGTGATCAGCAATATTGTCGGGAAAGACGACATCTCCAACGGGGACTTCATGTAGAACATGATCAGGAAGATGACCAGGCTGAGGGCCAGGTTGCAAGTCAGGAGCACGTCCAGCACCATGGTCGGCACGGGGAACAGCAACACCACGATGACGCCCGCCACGAGGAAGGCGAAGGCCACGTCGACGTTGAAAACTTTGTTTTTGCCAGCCATCTTACGCTCCTGCCTTGTTGTTCATCTTGAACTTGCGCAGCCCGCTGCGGTGCAACTGCGCCAGCACCGCCGCCACCGCCGCGAAGAACTGCGGCGGGATGTAGCCGTTGATCTTCGCGCTCCGATACAGGCTTCTGGCCAAAGGCTTGTTCTCGACGATCGGTATCCCGTGCGCCCTGGCCAGCTGCTTTATCCGCAACGCCCTTTTACGCAAACCCTTTGCCAACACCCGCGGCGCCGGGTCCCCAAGTTGATATTTCAACGCCACCGCCACGTGCGTCGGGTTGGTGATCACCACGTCCGCATGCGGGACCTTCGACAGCAAATTCATGAAAAACCGCAGCATCGCCCGCTTTTGCGCCGCTTTCACCTGCGGGTTGCCCTCCGAGTTTTTACGCTCGTCCTTGACCTCTTCCTTGGTCATCATCAAGTCCGTCTCGTATTTCTGCTTCCGGTAGACGTAGTCGATCGCCGCCAGCACCGTCAGCGTCCCGATGATCTGCATGGTCAGGAACAGTATCTTCTTGAGAATCCACAACACCGCCGCGTCCTCGCTCTCCAACGGCAGCTGCACCAAGCGTGGCAGATCGTTGGCGATGCTGGTGTAGACGAAGAAGGCGATCACCGACATCTTGGACGTCGTCAGGAACAGCTTCACGAAGTTGTCCTTCGACGGCAGGATCGCCTTGAAATTCGGCTTGAACGCCTGGTCGAACTTCCATTCCAGCGGCTTGAGGCTGAAGTACGCCCCCATCTGCGCCCGGGTGGCCACGAACGCGGCGAAACATATCGCCAGCATCGCCGGCAGGCTCAGCTTCGCCATGTAGACCACCCCCAGGAGCACCCCGGACGCCACCTCCCCGTCCGTCCAGTCCCTCATGCAGTTCACCCGCGAGATCCGCAGCATCAGCTCATGGAACGCGTCCCGCATCGCCGGAAAGGTCAGCAGCAGCAGCACCAACATGCCCACCATGAGGCTTGACACGGCGATCACCTCCTCGGATTTCATCACGTTGCCATCGTTCCTGGCGTCCGTGATCCGCTTGTCGGTGGGCTTCTCGGTCTTGCTGGGATCCTGATTTTGCATGCGCCGTCCTTGTGGTTCCTGCCGCGACCTGGACTGAAGACGCAGGAAGCGTGCCTCCGCGCCCGGACGGCGCCAGCCAAAATGCCTTAACGTATTGACTTTTATTCTCCATAGTGTATTGTTTAGTGAACAATGTGCTCGATAGTTGTGCTAAAGGCAAACAATATGCGGAGATTGCGCCATGATAGACGCGGTTGACAAAAAGATCCTGGAGTTGCTGGCGGAGAACGCCCGGATGACGAACGCCGAGCTGGCGGGCAAGCTGGGGATGGCGCCGTCGGGGGCGCTCAAACGGGTGCGCCATCTGGAGGAGGCCGGGGTGATCAAACGCTATGAGACGCGGGTCTCCGACGCGGCCCTGGGAATCACCACCACAACGTTCGTGAAGGTCTTCACCAACGAGCGGCTCGGACGCAACGAGGTGGGCAAGCGCCTCGCCGAGCTGCCCGAGGTCCAGGAGGTCCACTACCTCGCAGGCAACATCGACTACCTGCTCAAAGTCCGGGTGCGGGACACCAGCGGCTACATGGATTTCATCCGCAAGCTTGGTGCGATCGAGGACGTGCGCACCTGCGAGTCGATGGTGGTGCTGGAGACCTTCAAGGAGACCGCCGCGCTGTCCATCCCCACCCCCGGACGCGCGCCATGAGCGACCATTATTACCGCAACGGCGTGCTGTGGGCGATGCTGTGCAACATGCTCTGGAGCACCACTTTCGTGGGCGCCAGGCACCTGATGGCCAACCGTTCCATCGACCCGGTCTCGTTGTCGCTGCTGCGCTTCGCCATCGGCGGCGCGCTTCTGGCGGCCATCGCCTGGTGGGCTTACGGCCCGAAGCTGTTCAAAGTCGCCTTCGCCGACCATCTGCGTTTGGTCGGCCTGGCGGCCCTGGGCATCACCGGCATGAGCGCCCTCCTCTTCTGGGGACAACAGAGCACCACCGCCATCAACAGCTCCATGATCATGCAGCTCAGCCCGGTGTTGATCCTGTTGCTCGGCGTCTTCATCGGCGAACGGATCACGGCCCGGAAAGCCGCGGGGATCTTCGTCAGCCTGATCGGCTGCTGCCTCATCCTCAACGTGCTCACCCTCGGCGGCCTCCACTACGACCCCAAAGGGATGAAGGGCGACGGACTGGTCTTCCTCTCGGCGACCTGCTGGGCGCTCTACTCGGTCTGGGGCAAGGCGGTGGTGGGCCGGCTCGGCGGCTTCGTCGCCACGGTCTGGACGATGCTCTATGGCTGCCTCCAGCTCCTGGCGATCCGCCTGGCCATGGGGCCGCCCACCTTGCCGACCGCCACGGCCGACTGGACCTTGGTGCTCTACCTGGCGGTGTTCCCGACGGCGCTGGCCTTCTACGCCTGGAACGAAGCCTGGGCCAGGATCGAGCTGTCGTTGCTCAACGTGCTGCAATACCTCGTGCCGCTGTTCACCATGCTCTTGGCGGTGACGCTGCTGGGCGAGAAGCTCACCGCTCTCAACGCCCTCGGCGCGGCCGCGGTCGTCTGGGGCGTGCTGCTTTCCGGTGGCGGCAAGGGCGACGTCTCGCTGTCGCGGCGTTTCCTGGATTGGCTGGCGCTGCTCAAGCTGCGTCTCGCCAAAGGCTGAGTTGCTTTTTCCCCGCCGCCGGACGATAGTACGCGAAACGCCAAGGAGGAGCGTCCATCATGGGCCAGGAACACTGCGACATCATCGCCAAAGAGCTCGGAATCGCCGTCAAGCAGGTCGCCGCCACCGCCGCGCTGCTCGCCGAGGGCGCCACCGTGCCCTTCATCGCCCGATACCGCAAGGAGCGCACCGGCTCCCTCGACGAGGTCGCCATCCAGAGCGTCCGCGACCGCCTCGAGGCGCTCGACGCCCTCGACAAGCGCCGCCAGACCGTCCTCGACTCCCTGGCCGAGCAGAACGCCCTCGCCCCGGAGCTGGAGGCCGCCGTCCGCCGCGCCGCCACGTTGGCCGAGCTCGAAGACCTCTATCTGCCCTACCGCCCCAAACGCCGCACCCGCGCCACCATCGCCAAGGAAAAAGGTTTGGAACCCCTGGCCCAGCTGCTCCTCTCCAAGCCGCTGGCCACCATCTCGCTGAAAGCGTTCGTCGACCCGGCCAAAGGCGTCGCCAACGCCGAGGAGGCGCTCGCTGGCGCCCAGGACATCGTCGCCGAATGGGCCAGCGAGGACGCCAAAGTCCGCGAGGCCCTGCGTTCCCTCTTCGCCCGCAAGGCGGTCCTGAGCTCGTCGCTGGTGGCCAAGAAGGAGGCCGAGGCCCAGAAGTTCAAAGATTACTTCGACTGGCGCGAGCCGTTGCGCTCCGCCCCCTCCCACCGGCTCCTGGCGATGCTGCGCGGCCAGAACGAGGGCTTCCTGAACGTCCACGCCCAGCCCGAGCCCGAAGAGGCCGTCGCCTTGCTTGGCCGCGTCTTCCTGGAACGCCGCCACGACAGCCCCGTGGCCCGCGAGGCCCTGCGCGACTCCTATAAACGCCTGTTACAACCGTCGCTGGAGACCGAGGCCCTCGCCCTGGCCAAAGAACTGGCCGACCAGGAGGCCATCCGCGTCTTCGCCTCCAACTTGCAGGAGCTCTTGCTCGCCCCGCCGTTGGGACAAAAGCGGCTGCTCGCCATCGATCCTGGCTTCCGCACCGGTTGCAAGGTGGTGGCGCTCGACGCCCAGGGCGCGCTGCTGGCCAACTTCACCGTCTACCCGGAGCTCGGGGAGGGTAAACGCCGCGAGGCCGGGGAGGCTCTCCTGGCCGCTTGCGCCAAGCACAAAGTCGAGTCCGTGGCGGTGGGCAACGGCACCGGCGGCCGCGAGACCGAGGCGTTTTTGAAAGAGCTCGGCGTCGCCGTCCCGGTCGTCCAGGTCGACGAGAGCGGCGCCTCGATCTACTCCGCCGGCGAGCTCGCCCGGACGGAGTTCCCCGACCACGACGTCACCGTCCGCGGGGCGGTCTCGATCGGCCGCCGTCTCCAGGACCCGTTGGCGGAACTGGTCAAGCTCGACCCGAAGTCCATCGGCGTCGGCCAATACCAGCACGACGTCGACCAGAAGGCGCTGCGCCGCTCCCTGGACGACGTGGTCGTGAGCTGCGTCAACCAAGTGGGCGTGGAGCTAAACAGCGCCAGCGCTCCGTTGCTGGCCTACGTGTCGGGGCTAGGCCCGAAGCTGGCCGCCGCCATCGTGGAACAGCGTGAAAAGAACGGCCCGTTCAAGACGCGGCGGGATTTGCTGACCGTTCCCCGGCTTGGCCCGAAGGCCTTCGAGCAGGCGGCGGGCTTCCTGCGCCTCCGCGGCGGCTCCGAGCCCCTCGACTCCAGCGCCGTGCACCCGGAGCGCTACGCCCTGGTGGGGGCGATGGCCCGGGGCCTCGGCCGCAAGGTGGCGGAGCTGGTCGGCAACCCCGAGTTGACCAAGTCCATCCCCCTGGACAACTACGTCTCCGACGAGGTGGGTTTGCCGACGTTGCGGGACATCGTGACGGAGCTGGACAAACCGGGTCGGGACCCGCGGGCGGCGTTCGTGGCGTTCTCCTTCGCCGAGGGGGTGCGGACGCTAGCGGACCTGAAGGTTGGGATGCGTCTGCCGGGGGTGGTGACGAACGTGACTAAGTTCGGGGCGTTCGTGGACGTCGGGGTGCATCAGGACGGCTTGGTGCACATCAGCCAGATGGCGGATCGCTACGTGAAAGACCCCGCCGAGGTGGTGAAGGTGCGCCAGCAGGTGATGGTGACGGTGTTGGAGGTGGACGCGGCCCGCAAGCGTGTCGCGTTGTCGCTGCGCTCTTCCCCCGCTAAATAAAATAGCCCAAACATCAGGGAGGGGGGCTGGGGGCTAACCAGTTTCAGCGGGTTCCCCCCCAGGGGCGTCAGTCCTTCTCGCTCTCCTCGAGGCGTTTCTTGGACACAATCAGCTTGTCGACGCGTTCCGCCTTGTCGATTTTCCGGATGGGCTTCTTGGCGAGCCAGTCGACGGCGTTGACGAGGAGCTGGAGGTTGTCCGCCTCCTCGACGCGCTCGGGCTGCGCCCAGAGGGTGTCGCCCGCGATGAAGATCCGCCCGCCTTCGCCGACCTCCCCCGCCATGGCGAGGGGCTTGGAGGGTTGCCGCAGATCGTCGGGCATCGAGAGGGCCACCGGCGTGAACGCGGGATTGGTGGTCGTCAGCGTCGAGGCCACGAAGAACTGCAGCTCCTTCACGTTTCCGGCCACGGGATGTCTCCCCGTTTGCTTGGTGTTGATCTGTAAAGGGTCGCCGTAGCCGCAATGTTTGGGGTTCTCGCACCAATCCCCTTGGTTCACCTTGAAAGCCGGGGTGATTAGTTTGGTCATCCAGACGCTCCGGGAGCTGTTGTGCATGACGCCGTTTGAGCTGAAGAGCAGCAGCAGCGAACCGCCGTCGTTGAGGTAGTCCACCAAGCGCTTGGGGAAGTCGGCGCCCAATTGCGCCTCGAAACCTTGCGTCTCAGCGAGGAATACCACGGCGAATTCCCGCAGTTTTTCCGGCGTGAGCTCCTCGGGCTTCAGGAACCAAGGCTCCAAACCTTCGTCGCGCAAGGCCTGGACGACCACCGGCGAGAATTCCGGGGTGGTGCCGTTTTCCCCGGTTTTTCTGACCAGCAACGCCTTGGGTTTGCCGCCGGGCTTCTCCGGGTTGGCGAACAGGGCCTCCAAGTCGCCGAGCAGCTTTTTCTTGGCGGGGGGGACGGATTTCAGCGCCAGCCGCGGGGAACCGGCGCGCTCGAAGAGCCAAGCCACCGGCGTTTGCGGCTTGGCGGTCAGGTGGAAGCCGTCGCGTAGCGTGGCGGCGGAATAGGCGGTCTCGGCCTTGTCGCCATTGGCGGTGGCGACGATGTCGCGGGCCAGATAGTCGGCCTTCAGATAGTCGGCGTCCGCCAGCTTGAGCGTCAAGTCGTGCGCCTGCCCGCCCCAGTTGAGCGCGTAGAGGACGAAACGTTCCGGTGTCCCGATCACCTTGACCTCGACATAGGGAGGTTCGACGGGGTTGGCGCTGGCGACGTCCAGCGGGGCGGCGATCCGGGCGTCCGCCAGCAGCTTTCCGAGCAACGCCTGGGCGGCGACCATGTCCAACCGCGCCGCCACGTAGCAGATTTTGCCTTTGCCATGTTGTTTGACGGTGATGGCGGGGGAGCCGTCGGTGTAGGTTCCGAGAACCTCCGCGCCCTGAGCGGCGATCTTGACGCCCGCCTTGCCGACCATGTCGCCGACCTCCAACGAATAGTTCTCGCCTTGGAAGTCGAGCGCCGGCCTTTTCTCCGTCACGTCGCCGAGGACTTTGATCCCGGCCAAGCGCTCGACGGGCAGTTTCTGGTAGAGTCCGTCGTCCTGGATGAGGGAGTCAAAGGTGATCAGGACGGTCCCACCGGCGGCGGCGAATTTCTCGACCCGCTCGAAACAGCCCTGGCGGACGAGGTGGGCGTAGGGGAGGATGAGCAGCGGGTAACGTCCGTCCCGCATGGCGGCGAGCTTGCGGCAGCTGAGAATGTCGGTGGGGACGTGGCTGAAGGTGGCGGCGCCGAAGTAGCTCATGTAGTCGAGATATTCGCCGTGGCCGTTGTTGAGCATGCCGCGGAAGCTCTCGTAGGGGTAGAGCATGGCGATGGAGCCGGTCGGGCCGCTCCGGGGCAGGATGATGGGCGCGGCGGACTCGATGGCGGCTTTGAGCCGGGGCATTTCCCCATGGACTTCGTTGTCCCAATGCCAAAACGTGTTCCCGGAACAACCATGGACGAGGTTCGACCAGAGGATGGAGGCGTAATGCTTCTCCTCCGCTGGCCTGGCCTCGTCAAGCATGTTGTTCGCCAGCAAATAGAGCGAGCGGCGCAAACCTTCGGCGTAAAATTCGCTGCCGTCGACCACCACGGCCAAGGTGTTGTCGCCACCGTAGTTGAGCAGGCCGCTGACGTCGAACTGGTATTTGCTGTCCCAGCCTTTGACCTCGCCGATTTTCTGGCCGTTGAGCCAGAACGCGCCGCGCTGGGCCACCCCTTGGCCATAAAGGAGGTAACGGCAAGTGCCGTCCTTGAAATTCTGCTGGACGAGGCCGCCGGGTATCTTGAAGTGGAAACGGTAGACACCCCAGCCGATTTCGCCCTTGTGGGCCGGAGTCTCGTCCCAGGGGCCGGGGACGCGTATGGTGCCCCAAGCGGAATCGTCGAAGCCGGGGGAGGTCCAGACGGGCTCGAGCTCCTTCTCGGTCCGGACTAGTTTGAACTTGGCCTTGTCGCCGTGGAACTTGCCGAGGCAATGGTCGGCCATGGCCCGCGCCGAGCCGCCCGAGACGTTGACGGTCCCGACGATGTCTTCGGTGTTGATGATGGGTTTGTCGGTGTTGTCGCCGAGGTAGTCGTGGTATAGCGCGGCGTCCATGAGGCCGCGGAGGAGGCTGGGCTGGTCGGCTGGCTGGCCGCCGTATTCGAAGAAGCTGTAATTGGTGTGGCAAAAAAAGATATCGACGACGTCGGCGACCAGTTCAGGGTCGATGGCGGCGTAACCGTCGAAATAGTGGCGCTGCGTGCGGCAATCATAGTTGAAGGGCTTGTCGGAGAGTTGCTTGAAGATGGCCTTGAGCGCCAACGTGCCGGTGTAAAAATCCTGGCGGAGGTATTCCAACCAGTCGTTGTACATTTCCGGCTGGTTTTTGTAGACGTCGTTGATCTTGGCGATCTTGTCGCTCCAGGAAATCAACAACGCGGCGCCCTTGAGATGGGGAGCCTCCACCTCGTCCCAGGATTTGAAACCGCTCCTCCACGCTTGGTTGGCGACTTCCAAATCGCAGTATTTGCGTTGGACGTAAGCCCGGAACCCGGCTCTGACGCGGGGGGTGCTGGGGCTGTAACCGGGCTCCCGGTAGATCTCGTAGGCGAGGAGGGGCAGCCGCTCGAGGTATTCCAGCTTGTCCTCGAACGTCCATCGGTAGAGCTCGCGGCCGCGCTTGCTGTGGAAATCGTAGCTGAGGCTGTGGCAGCCTTCGGCCAAGAAGAACTCGCGCAAGCTGGGGAAACGCTCCAGCCAAGGACGCAAAGGGCTGAACTCCGGGCAGGCGTTGTTTATCAACTGGGGGAGTTGCCGGTTGCGGACGACCTCGGAGAAGTAGCTGTAGAGCGGCATGGAACTCTGGAAGGACACCTCCAAGCGCCGTTTGCCGTCCGGCGCCTTGCCCTCCTTGACGCCGAAACGGTCCGACGACCAGCCGACGCTATGGTAATCGTAACCGAGGAGGCGGCGGAGCCAGAGGGCGTCGACTCCCCATTCATAGCCAATCGAACCGACCAGGTAAGTCGCTTCGCCCTCCTTGACGAAAAGCCTGCCGTCGATCGCCCAAGGATAGGGGGCGGGGCGCGGGGCCCACCAGGCTCGCTCGCCAGCGGGGATGGGAGCCGGCGGCGCGAAGATGACCTCGTCGCCGGACGCCATGGCGGCCGGGGCGGCCACCCGCGCGGAGACTTCGGCCACTTGGAGCTCCGTGTCGGGGGCGTACAACTGCATGGCCACGGAGACGGAGGTCCCCGGACGGCTCACCTCCCCCGGAATTTCCCAGACGGCCTCGAAACGTCTCCAGTCGCCGGTCGGGGGCATGGCTTTGTCCAGCCACACGCCTTGGCCGACGCCGTTGCGGAGGAACGACAGCTTGCCGGCGTCGAGCCGCCAGAAGCGGATCTGCAGGTTGCCGGCGCCGCGGTATTGGCAGTTCACCCTGAGTTTGTGGGCCAAGCCGTCGGCGGGCATGGGGAAGAGGATGGAATCGGCTTGCAAAAGCCCCTGCGCCGGCGTCTCCTGGCGAAGCGACATGGCCCGAAGCTTCCCCGGCGGCACGCCGGCCCCGACGAGCTCGACTTTGCCCTTCGCTCCATCGTAGAGCCCGGAGCGCCAGGCGCCGGCGGCGAAATCCCCGTTCACGAGCAAGTCGGGGCCGTAAACCTCCCCGCCCACGGCCGTCGTTCCGATCATGGTCATGACCGCGTGCGCGATCGCCAAAGCATGCTTCATGGCAAACTCCTTCACTTGATGCGGTTGTTTCCGTCGCCCGGCGGGGACGGGGGGCGAGGCTACATGAAAAGTTGCGCTTTGCCGATGGTGGACTCGCCGTAGGCCCTCACGCCCATGTCGCTCCAGAGGGCGTTGAATTGGGAACCGCCATGGCCGTAGGGATTGCCGCCGCCATGACGGTAGCGGATGACATAAAGGGCGTCCAACGGGCTCGCGGCGGCCCAAGACCAATAGTCGCCCATGGTGCCATAGAGGGCGTCCCCCATAAGGATGATGGAACGCTTGGGCAAATTCACCGCCCGGCTATAGCGGCCGACGAAAGGATAGCCGAGCACCGTTTGGGCGTTCGGCGGGCTGAGGCATGGTAAGCTCCAGCCGTAATTGTGGTAGTAAACGTTGGTGGCGGACTCCGGGCAAAGCGCGCAGGCCGCATCGGTTTTTGGCCGGTCGGGGTCTAGCTTGATCCCCATATAGGACGCTAGTCGGCTGAGCGCGAAGTAGCCGTCGTTGTAGCCATAGGAGGAGCCGGACATGAAGTAGTCGTTATGGTCGTTGAGGTAGCAACCGGCGGCGACGCCAAACTGCTTGAGATTGTTGACGCAGACGATGGACCGCGCCGCTTTCCGCGCCTTGCCCAAGGCTGGCAGCAAGAGCGCCGTCAGGATGGCTATCACGGCGATAACGACTAGTAATTCTACTAATGTGAAATATCCGCGTTTCATGACACCGCCTTCTCGAAAGAGTATTGTTCGTGGTGACCAAGCAAATTCCCCATGGATAATTTGTCCATCAAGTCGCATAGCCGGAGGTGCAACCCCGCGATGGCCTCCGGACGGGGGAAGAAATACCTCATGCCCGGCAACGGGGCTTCCTGCTCGCCGGAAACCAACGCCAGCTTCTCCGTCAAAGGTTCCAGGCCTTCTTGGCGGAGGCGTTCCACCAAAAACGGGTGCTGGTGCAGGCAACTCATGACCAAAACGTCGGCGGCGCCGCCGCGGGCGAACTCGGCGGCGGCGGCGGCGAGCCCGGCCCGCTGCCGCTCGGGGTCGCTGCACAACGCGTCGGCCACGGGCAGGACGACGATGTCGAGCTGGAGCCCGGCGGCCAGTTCCCGCATCTTCCCCAAGGCCTCGTGGAAATAATGGGCGTCCCAAAGTTGGGAGGCCGCCATCAGCGCGACGCGTTTGGCTCCGCGCTCGGCCGCCCAAGGTAGCGGGGCATTGTAGAAATCGTTGCTCATGCCAAGACGATTATATGTCAAACCAGGGTAGTCGCCTTCGGCGAAATCCCCCACGAAGAGCAGGGGGAAAGGCAGCTCCAGGCAACGCTCGACGTCGTGGCGGTCGAAACACGGACCGATGATCAGCGCGGCGTCCGGATGGAATTGCTTGGCCAAACGCGCCAACTCGACATCGAGACGCCGCCGCGCGTAGCTGGGCGATCTCGCCTGCTCGTAGCTCAAGTGCACGTAGCGGGTGAAAAAGTCGAAACGGCCCCTGGCCGCCTCGCTCGAAACCACGCCGCAGACGTGGCTCACGAAGGGGTTGTCGTCCGGCGTGCCGCCGAAAACGAAAACCAGCGCCTCGGACACGCCCGGCGCGGACGCCTGCTCGCTCACGAAGACCCCGGCGCGCTCCTTCCGCCGCAGCAACTTCTTCGCCTCCAATCGGTCGAGGGCGAAAAGCACCACCTGCGCGCTGACCCCGAAGTCGGCCGCCAACTCGCGGACGCTCCGCAAACGGCTCAACGGTGGCAACGCCCCGGAACGGATCTCCCGCTCCAAACGCTCCTCCACCCTGTCCGTCAAGGTCTCCTTGCCCAACAACAACGACGCCATCGATCAACTCCTGTTATTATCTGTTAAGATAATATGGCAGATCAGAACAAAAGTCAAGCTCCTTCGCTGCGAAATGTCGCCTTCTTGCTTTTCGCGATCTCTGGCTGTACCGCGCCAAGGGCGGAGAATGCGCCGTCGTGATGATTTCGCCGGAGGAGACCGGTTATCTCCTTCGCCCCCCCGCAACGCCGCGTGGCTGGTCCGATTTCTGAAAAGCGCCAAGCGCGGGATTGGTCCAACCATGTCCGCGGACGATTTGGACAAGGTGGTCGCCGATGCGCAACCTGGCCTTCACCTCCGCTTCCCCGAACGTCCCCTCCGCTTCCCTTTGATGTCAGTGAGTTCCCCATGCCCCTTACCAGCATGTCAGGCGCAGCAAAGTATAGCAGCAATAGTTTCAAAGCAACTTGTCCCCAATTAGCTTCTTACGTGGAATGTCACCTATTTCTTCAATTAGCTTCTTACGTGGAATGTCACCTATTTCTTGTGGAATGTCACCTATTTCTTGCAATAGTTTCAAAGCAACTTGTCCCCAATTAGCTTCTTACGTGGAATGTCACCTATTTCTTACTTACGTGGAATGTCACCTATTTCTTACAATTAGCTTCTTACGTGGAATGTCACCTATTTCTTATTACGTGGAATGTCACCTATTTCTTACGTGGAATGTCACCTATTTCCACCATGATGGTCGAGGAGGAGTTCTGCCATAAAAACCCGCAGAACTTCTACGACTTGCAATGCTACCTCGGCTTCCAGCTGATGGCGGACGCCTCGCAGGACGAGGAAACCCTCATCAACGACTACATGGACGGCTGCTACGGCCCGGCCGCTCCGCCCATGAAGGAGCTCCTGGCCTTGCTGCGCCAAGCCGTCAAGAACGAGCGGGAACCCCTCCTCTACATCACCAACCCCCTCCGGACTTACACCGACGGCGCCTTCCTGGAAAAAGCCTACCGCCTGCTCAAGCAGGCTCAGGCCGCCGTCCCGCCCGACAGCGGTTACTCCCGCCGCGTCCAACAGGAGCTGACCACGCCCCTGGCCGTCATCATCCTGAACCCGCAATACGACTTCCTCAAACGCTCCGGGCTGACGAAAGCGGACATCCTCGCCGAGTACCGCGCCGCCCGGTTGAGCCGCATCGAGCAGCCTTGGGTCACCGCCGCGCGCCAGAAGAAAGACAGGGTTGCGCTGGAGCAGGATCTCGCCGCCATGGCCTTGGAAATCCCCACCCCCGACTTCCTCAAGAACCGCGGCAAGCTCCTGATGTTCGCCTGGCCGCAGATGAGCAACAGCTACGATGGCAGCTGCAACTTGGAATCCGACCCGGGCTCGGCGCTCGGCAAGGCGGTGGTCGCCCGCGGCTCCGACCCCGGCAAACACAATTTGAGCAAGCCCTCCACGGGCGGCCTCTACCCCAACAGCTTCGGCATCTACAGCCGCAGCGACAAACGCCGGGCGGAGACCGTCCGGACCGCCGTGCCGCAGGACGAGCAGTACCACTGGCACAAGATCCCCGCCTTCGACTTCGGCCCCGACAGTTTCCTCTGGGGCTTCTACTGGCTGTCCTGCGTGAATTTGTCCACGGTGTTCACCAACGCCGACGGCCTGCCGGGCTACAACGTCTGGGAGACTTGGGTGTCGGTGAAATACACCGGCCCGGCCTACGTCAAAGGCTCGAAGCAGAAGAACGGGGTGTTCATCGACCAGGTGATCCTGGTCAAGCCGGATACTGCGAAGCCATGAGGCCGTAGGGGAAGTTCATCTGAATGGAAGCCATAGTGGAAATGAGGGCGCATTTCCGGTCGGAAGTTCCCGCATGACGAATAAAACGTTTTCATGCTTCCGACCTTTCCTCTTCGATCATGTCAACATACTGTTTCGTCAAGGACTTTGAAAGGCCGGTGGCGTA